>VYLE01000153.1_pt1 | contig 63908 bp, 47 predicted proteins | sample 5114391 | NCBI WGS metagenome assembly VYLE01 (sample SAMN12291771, study PRJNA351875) | freshwater metagenome | isolation source: freshwater lake | place: USA: Michigan, Kent Lake | collected 2013-08-15 | reverse complement strand
CGTCGGCGGTCGCTCCGCGGCGCTTGCGCGCCGCGGGCGACGCCGCCGACTGCGGCGCGCAGACTCCGGCACGGCCCATCCAACGAGAGAGGAACGCGCGGCCCGCGCCAAGTCCACCGCCGAACCGGCGACGCGACGAGCGATGGCTGCGCGACCACGAGCCAAGTCGCTCGGCACCTCTCCAGAACCCACTTTTTCTCGACTCCCCCGATCCGATTTCCGCCTGCCTGTCCGACGCGACCCCGATTCGACCCAGATTCGATACCGGTCCCTCGGTTGGAAGGCACTCAGGAGCCCCGCATGCGGCAGCACTCGTCCGGCCTTTCGACAGACCAGACGCCTTCGGCGACTCGACGCTCACCGCACGCGGAGTCGCCGCTCAACGGTCACGACATGAAGAGAACCTCGACTGGCCAGAGCCGCGGCATCCTGGCTGCCGCCGCTCGGCTCACGCCGCTCATCGCCATGACCGTCGCGCTGATCCCTGCGACCACGCTCCTGGCGAGCGGGCAGGCTGCGCCGAAGCAGGCCGCCACGCCGCTCGCGGATGATCCGGAGAACGCGATCGATCCCTTCGTGCCACTTGACGAGGCTCGATTCGCCGCCGTCACCCTCTCGATGATGACGGTCGGTTCGGTCATCGAGTTCCCGACCGCCCAGGGTCCGCTTCGCATGCGGCTCGTTGAGCGCGGCCGTACCGGACTCGGGAGCGCGTCCTATGTCTTTCGGGGTGGCCCGGACACCGACGCGCCGGTCGGCTCGAACGCGACGCTTGTTGTCCGTGACGATCTCGTCGGCGGCTTCATCCGCGGCATGGACGGCTTCGATGTGATCGTGACCCCGCTCGACGCGTGGCGCCAGTCGCTCACCTTCCGTCCGAGTGCGATCGGCGACTGCGGCAACACCCCGGCGATGGGCAAGCCCTTCGATCCGAACGCCGCGCAGGGGCAGGCTGGCGAGGGCGGCGTCGCCGGCGGATGCAGCGATCCGGAGTCGATCCAGGATGTCCTCGTCGTCTACACCCCGGCCGCCGCGGCCGCGAATGGCGGCTCCGTCGCCATCGCCACGCTCATCGAGGCGAGCATCCTTGACGCCAACATCGCCCTGAAGAACAGCCAAGCCCCGAACCGTCTGCGCCTCGTCTCGATCTACGGGTTCGACTTCCCGGAGTCCGGCGACATCTTCACCGACCTCGACACGCTCACCGATCCGGTCGATGGCGTCGGCGACTTCGTACACACCCTGCGCGATCTCTTCGCGGCGGACCTCGTCCAGCTCGTGGCCGACGCGCCGGGAGCATGCGGGCTCGCGTGGCTCTTCGAGAACGACCCGACCCGCGGCTTCAGCGTGGTCGACGCGGCCTGCCTCGCCAACTACACGCCAGCCCATGAGATCGGCCACAACTTCGGGGCCTGCCACGCCGTCGGCGACGGCGGCGGCTGCGAGGACGGCGGCTACTTCCCCTTCTCCAACGGCTATCGATTCATCGGCGACTCGAGCGCGCTCTGGCGAACGGTGATGGCCTACGCGCCGGGCACGCGGATTCCCTACTTCTCGAATCCGACGGTCACCTTCGACGGCGAATCGGTCGGCATCGGCGGATCGGGCCCGACCTCGACCGACAACACCCGAACGATCCAGCTCACCGCCGCGGCGGTCTCGAACTTCCGATGTGACGGCGAGCCTCCGAAGGACTGCAACTCGAACGGCCTGCCCGACCTGATCGATGTGCTCGACGGGTCGAGCGAGGATTGCAACGGCAACGGGATTCCCGACGAGTGCGACATCGCCGGCGGCTTCAGCGCCGATGTCGATGTCGACGGCGTGCCCGACGAGTGCGCGACGCTGCCGGCGAAGTTCTATCCCGAGGATGACGACGACTCGCGCGTGCTCGATGCCGCGGGCTTCGCCGTCGCGATCGGCCGCGGACTTGCTCCCGTCGGCACGACCGTGCCGCTCAACGCGGTGGTCGGCGCCTTCGGCGACGACGAGGCCGGCGCGAATGTCGGCGCAGCGTATGTCTTCACGCCGCTCGGGGTGCAGCAGGCGAAGCTCCTGCCGGCCGACCCCGATCCGCAGTCGAACTTCGGCCGCGCGGTCGACACCTGGTCCTTCATTCCGACCGGGCTGGTACCGAAGCGCGAGTTCGCGGTCGCCGGCGCGTATCGCGCCGACGCCGGCGGACTGCTCGAGCGCGGAGCGGTCTATGTCTTCAGCTCCGACAACGACGGGGCGTGGACGCAGCGCCTGAAGCAGATCGCCGGCGACGGCAAGGCGGGCGACTGGTTCGGCTTCTCGGTGAACATGACCCGTTCGCCCGCGGACACCCAGCACAATGTTTTCGTCGGCGCGCCGAACGGCAACGCCGGCAAGGGCGCCGTCTATATTTATCGATATCTGGACGGCAACACCACGACGCTGTCGAAGAAGCTGATCCTGCCGCTCTCCGATGTCGGCTCCGACTTCGGCTGGTCGCTGGCGAGCGACAACTTCGTCACGCTCATCACCCCCAATCCGATCTCGATCACGCAGCGGGCGATCCTCGTCGCCGGCGCCCCCGGCTTCAGCGATGACGCCGGCCTCGTCCGCGTCTTCGAGCGGGCGACGACGCCGAACGCGAGCTATCCGAGCGCCGGCGTCACGATCTCGCTCGGGCCGGGCCAGTCCCAGGATGGCGACCGCTTCGGCGAGGCGGTGGCGATCGCCGACAACTATCTCGTCATCGGAGCGCCCGGTCGCGATCAGGGCCGCGGCGCCGCGTATGTCTACGAGCGCACGAATGTCGGCGTCTGGCAGCAGCGGGTCATCCTGACCTTCACTGACGGCAAGCCGAACGATCGGCTCGGCAGTTCGGTCTCGATCACGACCGCGACCGATGGCGCCCTCTGGGTGGTCGTCGGCGCCCCACGCTTCGACAAGCCGACCGCGAGCGGCACGCTCACCGACGCCGGCACCGCGGTCGTCCTGCGCAAGCCTGCGAACTCTCCGACCTGGAGCGTGATGAACGCGAATCTCCCGGGCGACCTCGCCGGCGGCGACCAGTTCGGACAGTCTGCCGCCATCTACTCGAGCGGCGCGACCATCCGGGCCCTGATCGGCTCACCCTTCGACGACGACTCGGGCATCAACTCCGGCTCGCTCTACAACCTTCTGCCGACGCTTCCCTGACGCCGGAATCCGACCAGCGCGTGCCGCCGCGCTCCGCCGCCCGTCCGCCTGCACCGAACGCATCCCCTGCCTTCCCCCACCATGCGACTTCCCGCCACCTTCGGCACGCTGCTCTCGACCCTCGCTCTCGGAGTGTCATCGGCCACCCTTCTCGCCACCGCCCGGCCAGCCCATGCCGGCGACGCTCCAGCGTCCTGCTCGAGCGCTGAGCAGAGCTGCCTCGTCGTCAACCTGAAGGGAGGCGGCTGCAACGACGAGATCTGCTGCACGACCGTCTGCTCGATCGAACCGGCCTGCTGCTCGACGGCTTGGGACGAGCTCTGCGTCGCCCTCGCGGTCAAGTTCTGTAGTTCCTGCGGCATTTCGGAGAACTCCTGCTTCGCCCGGAACATCACCGAGGGCTGCAATGAGTCGAACTGCTGCAACTATGTCTGCTCGCTGCCCGGCTTCGAGGACTGCTGCACCGTGCAGTGGGACGCCGACTGCGTGAAGAAGGCTACGCAGGTCTGCGTCGGCTGCGGCCAGCCCGGAGCGGGCGACTGCAACAGGGTGCATGAGGGTGCAGGCTGCAACAACGCCGAGTGCTGCGACCAGGTCTGCACCGTCGACGCGACCTGCTGCCAGACCTCGTGGGATGACCTGTGCGTGCAGTGGGCCGCATTCTTCTGCCCGGGCTGCGGCGACCCCGCCGCGGGCAACTGCTGCGTCGCCCACACCACCCCCTTCTGCGACGATGTCGACTGCTGCGAGGCGGTCTGCGACATCGACGACTTCTGCTGCACGGTCCGCTGGGATGTGAACTGCGTCGAGCTCGCGAGCACGGTCTGCTCGCTTCCCAACTGCCTCTGCGGCGATCCGAACGCCGGAAGCTGCAAGAGCGTGCACCCGACCCCGGGCTGCAACGACCTCGACTGCTGCACGCAGGTCTGCCTCTTCGACGACTTCTGCTGCATCGTCGCCTGGGATCAGGCCTGCAAGAACGCCGCCGAGGCGCTCTGCACCACGAACCCAAGCTGCGGCGATGTCGGCAAGGGCTCCTGCTTCGTTCGTCACGACACCCCAGGCTGCGACGACGCCGGCTGCTGCGAGGCGGTCTGCGCCGTCGATCCGAACTGCTGCGCCTTCAAGTGGGACCAGCAGTGTGCGGATCTCGCCCCGATCATCTGCACCGACTGCGGCGACATCGACGCCGGCTCCTGCTTCGAGCCCCACGGTTCGGCGGCCTGCGCGGACGAGGACTGCTGCGAAGCGGTCTGCGCGATCGACCCCTTCTGCTGCTCCGACCTCTGGGACAGCGTCTGCGTGAGTCTCGCGGTGGCCGGATGCGACGATCCGATCGGCAACTGCGGGGCGAATCTCGCCCGCTCCTGCTTCGTTCCCTCGGCGTACCTGCCCGGCTGCGAGGACGCGGGGTGCTGCGTCGATGTCTGCACCACCGTCGATCCCTACTGCTGCGAGGTGCGCTGGGATGCGGCCTGCGTCGAGCACGCCTTCAGCATCTGCGACACCGCGGTCGGCTGCCCGAAGCGCGGCTCCTGCCTGATCCCGCATGTCAATCCGGGCTGCAACGATCCGATCTGCTGCACCGCGGTCTGCCAGATCGATCCGATCTGTTGCCTGAACACCTGGGATGAGCAGTGCGCGCTCTATGCCTACGGCGTCTGCTTCGGCCAGTCCGCCTGCCCCGGCGTCGACACCTGCTGGGACTCGCACGGCACGCCCGGCTGCGAGGATCCGGCCTGCTGCAATGTCGTCTGCGCGATCGATCCGGTCTGCTGCATCGAGGCGTGGGACCAGAACTGCGTCGCGGTCGCCCAAGCCCGCTGCGTGCCGGACAGCAACTGGAACTGCCCGTGCCTCGGAAGCTGCTTCGAGCAGCATGGCAATCCCGGTTGCGATGACGCCGCCTGCTGCTCGGGCGTCTGCTCGATCGATCCGCTCTGCTGCACCGTCGCCTGGGACGACGAGTGCGCCCTCCTCGCCCGTGTGGTCTGCTGCGGCGACATCGGCTGCGGAAACTACTGCGCCGGCACCTGCTTCGACAGCCACGACCAGCCCTTCTGCAACGACGCCGCCTGCTGCGACGCCGTCTGCATGATCGATCCCTTCTGCTGCAGCAACCGCTGGGACGGCGTCTGCGCCGAGTTCGCCTTCGAACGGTGCAGCTCCCTCTGCGGCCTGCCGGACGGCGGAAGCTGCTTCGTGCCGAAGATCACCCCCGCCTGCTCCGATCGCGACTGCTGCGATGCGGTCTGTGCGGCCGACCCGATCTGCTGCACGACGACCTGGGATGAGGCCTGCGTCGACCTTGCCCAGGGCAAGCGCGGCCGCCGCGGACTGTGCGAACCGCCGGAATGCGGCTCCTTCGCCGCCGGCGACTGCTGCGACGCCAAGGACATCCCCGCCTGCAACGACGAGCAGTGCTGCGAGGCGGTCTGCCGCCAGGATCCCTTCTGCTGCGACAGCCAGTGGGATGCGACCTGTGCGGGTCTCGCCCGCGAGAACTCCGCCTGCGGCTGCGTGTCGGAGTGCGGCGACATCTGTGCCGGCTCCTGCTGCGTGGCGAAGGAAACGCCGCTCTGCGACGACGAGGCCTGCTGCGAAGCGGTCTGCGCGCTCGATCCCTTCTGCTGCGAACTGAACGGCGGCGCGTGGGACGCCGTCTGTGCCTCGCTCGCGGCGTCGACCGACGCCTGCGGCGATGTCTGCCCGCAGCCGGAGTGCGGCGATCTCACCGCCGGCGACTGCTGCACGCCGCACGCCGGTCCCGCCTGCAACGACCTCAGTTGCTGCGAGTCCGTCTGTGCGATCGACAGCTTCTGCTGCGAGTCGCAGTGGGACATCGCCTGTGCGATCCTCGCCGGTGAGGAGTGCCCCGAGTGCCAGTCGAAGCTCTTCTGCGGTTCAGCGACCGCCGGCGATTGCTTCACGACGCACCCGACCCCCTACTGCGACAACTTCGGTTGCTGCTCCTTCGTCTGCACGATCGATCCGAGCTGCTGCTCGGTCGATTGGGACACCACCTGCGTCGACCTCGCCTCCGCGTTCTGCGGCGGATGATGTCGCAGGTTGTGGTGACGAGTGATCCGGCGAGCGGCTCGTGACGGCCCGCTACCGCTCGGCGAGCGGCTCGGCGATGATCGCCCGCCGCTCCTGCCCGAATCGCAGGAGGAAGCAGTCGAGCTCCACTCCTCGCGGCGTCGCGGCGGGTTCGCCTCCGCTCAGTGCCTTTGCGATCCGCTTCGTCCAGCGATCGGCATCGGCGACAGCGCCTCGCGTGCGGACGCGGGCCCGGCTCGCTCCGCGCCGGCGGAGTTCGGCGATGACCGCGGCTTCGTCGAAAGGCAGCTCGGCGAGCACTGCGGCGCGCTCGAGCCAAGGCGATGGCTCGATCCGATCGGCGGTGAGGATGCCAAGGCCGAAGGCCGCTTCGGCGAGACCATGCGAGCGTGCGAAGTGGCCAAGCAACCGGCTTCGTTCGAGGGCCGGATCGGGCACGGCGAGGATCGACGCGAGGTGCGTGCGGCCGTCGCCCGGTCGGACTTCGAGACGATCCCGCTGCGGCACCTCCTCGACCGGCCCGGTCAGGGAGACCGTTTCCGCTCCGCCTCGTCCGATGCGCGTCGCCCGTCGTTGACCGCCGGTTGAGCCTGGCTCGCGCAGCACACCCCACCACGCGACCAACTGGACGAGCGTCCCGTCGTCACTGATCCACTCGAGGTCGGCGTCGTCCGGCATGCAGGCGGGGTCGAGGCCCGGGCCGAGCTTGAGGGCAGCGCCACGGGCCCGCCGAGCGAGCGCCACGCACTGTTCGAGCGGAGGCTCGTGCGTCGGGGTCAGCGAGCGCTCCGCGCGCGACTCATCCCGTCGCGCCGGATCGCAATGGACGAGCGCAGCGTCGAGTTCGCTTCCCGCGAGCAACGCCGCGACATCGGCGACGCGAGCGCTGCACCGGGCGTTGGCTGCCGCCATCCACGCCCGGAGCGGCGATCGATCGACGGCGACAACGCTCGCGCCCGGCGCCTCCGCAGCCCGAGCGGCGAGCGCCATCGCGTCACCACCCATGCCGCAGCAGAGGTCGTAGATGGCGGGCATCGGTGATGCTTCCGAGACTTCCACAGCCAGCGCTCGGGCGAATCGTTCCGCCTTCCACGCGGCAACACGCTCGCCACTCGCCTGCTCGACCGCCTGTCGATCGCAGAGGAGTTCCTCGGACCGCGCGAACTTACTCCGTGCCCGCGATCGGGCCTCGACGAGGGCCAAGGCGATCGTCGCCTCCGTGGCCTCCCACCGCCCCCGAAGCCGCTCGACCGTTGCAGCGGAGATCCCCTCCTCCACGACGCGCGCCGCCGCCGACAGCAGTTCGGGACGCGCAACCACCCGTTTCCACTGCTCGACCTCGGCCGCGGTGAATGGCGAATCCTCGGACATCCTGCGGGGGGGATCCTACGGGAAGCCCGTCCGAGAAGGCGCGGCCAACTGACGCGAAGACCTGAGCGGACCGCCTTTCCGCCCATCCACCCCTTCAAAAGGGCATCGCGAGTCAAACGCGGTGCTCCCCCAGTCTTTCCTCGCGGGACTGCGATCTCCCCTTCCCCGATCAAGCATTGGTCAAGCGTGTCCGCGAATGACCCGAAGTAATAGGTGATGGGCATTTGTACGGAGCATCGCTGCGCGCGTGGCAGGCGAGCGTTCGGTCCAAGCCGCCCCTCCTGCCCTCGATGACGCTCTCCCGTCGAACCATGCTCCTCACCGGCGGCGCCCTCCTTGCTCTCATGGCAGGGCTGTGGGTCGTTGTCGCCGCGGTCATGCTTAGCGGCTTTCGGAAGGTCGAGGAACGCAGCACGCAACTGCATGTCGAGCGCGCGTCCGAGGCGATCGATCTCGCGGCCGATACGCTCGCGACGAAACTCTCCGACTGGTCGATGTGGGATGACACCTATGCCTTCGTCGACGACCTGAACGCGGAGTACGCCACCTCCAACCTCACCGCGAAGGGGCTCGAGTCGCTCGGTCTCCATGCGATGGTCTTCTTCGGGAAGGATGGCACGCTCCTCCACGCCGTCACGCTCACCCCGAGCGCGTCGGGAGAGGAGCCGTCGCTCCAGACCACTCCGCCCGAGGGCTTCATGCGGCAACTCGCCGAGCATCCCGACCTTCTCGTCAGCGGCGAGAACGAGACGGATGTCCGCGCCGGCGTGGTGAGTTGGTCCGAGCGGATTTTTCTCATCGCCTCGCGCCCGATCCTCACCAGCGAGGCCACCGGTCCGAGTCGCGGTGCACTGCTCTTCATTGCTGAACTGACCGAGGAACGGATCGCTGCGATGGGCGAGCGACTCCGCATGACGCTCGCGCTCCGTCCACTCGCCGACGCCGATCCGCATCGGCTACAGGACATCCCGGCGCAGGCCGCCATCGAACCAGTTGACCTCAATACCATCAGAGGACGCACGATCCTCGCCGACATCCGCGGGGAACCGGCGTTTGCGATCGATGTGGCCGTGCCGCGCTTCGTCCACACCCAGGCGCTTGCGACGAGCAAGCTCCTCGGCATCACCCTCGCCATCGCCGCCTTCGTGACCGTGGTCGTGGTGGCTTTGGTCCTTCGTCTCACCGTCCTCGGACGCCTCGCCCAACTCCACGGAGAGGTCGCTTCGATCGGCGGAGGCGATGCAGGATCGGGTTCCGATGGCGAGAGCGGCCCCCTCGTCGCCAACATCAGCGCGGAAAGCCGCGTAACGGTCGAGGGTCGGGATGAGCTCAGCAATCTCGCCGCCACCCTGAACGGGCTCTTCCGGCGCATCGCCAACGCCCACAGCGAGCTGGCCAGCGCCCGCGCCGCCGCCGAGCGGGCCAATCTCGCGAAGAGCGAGTTCCTCGCCAACATGTCGCACGAGGTGAGGACTCCGCTCACCGCGATTCTCGGCTTCGCCGATCTCCTCGCCGATGGTGGCCAGGTCGATCCGGCCGCGCGCGACGGAATCGACACGATCCGGCGCAACGGCCGCCATCTGCTGGCCGTCATCAATGACATCCTCGATCTTTCGAAGATCGAGGCGGGGCGCATGGATGTCGAGACGCTCCCCTGCTCGCCGGTGCTCCTCGCCCGCGAGATCATCGACCTGCTTCGCGATCGTGCGACGCAGAAGGGGCTCAGCCTCGCCCTCGCCATCGAAGGGCGCGTCCCCTCGATCGTGACGACGGATCCGCTGCGCTTCCGCCAGATCCTCCTGAATCTCACCGGCAACGCCATCAAGTTCACGCCGAGCGGCGGCGTCACCCTGCGCCTCTCCTTCCCGGAGCCCGACGCGACGAGCCCGCCCAGACTGCTCGTCGACATCTGCGACACCGGGATCGGCATCACGACGGAGCAGGAAGCGCGTCTCTTCCGCGCCTACGGCCAGGCGGAGCAATCGACCGCCCGGCAGTTTGGCGGGACCGGCCTCGGCCTGACCATCAGCCGGAAGCTTGCGACCCTCCTCGGAGGCGACCTGACGCTCCACGCGACCGGGCCGAACGGCTCGACCTTCCGGATCAGCATCGCGACCGGGCCGCTCACGGAGGACATCGAGTTCGTCACCCAGTCGACCGCCGACGCAGCGGCCGCCTGTTCGACGAATGCCCCTCCGCCGGCGGCGCAGTCGATCGACCTGAGCGGCCTGAGCATCCTGCTCGCCGAGGATGGGCCGGACAATCAGCGGCTCCTCGGGTTCGTGCTCCGAAAGGCCGGTGCGAAGGTCGAGATCGTGGGCGACGGCCGACGGGCGGTCGATGCTGCCCTCGCCGCGCGCCAGGCGCAGCGCCCCTTCGATCTCATTCTCATGGACATCCAGATGCCGCTGATGGACGGCTTCTCGGCGACCCGCGCCCTGCGCGCAGCCAGGATCACCACCCCGATCGTGGCCCTCACCGCCCACGCGATGGAGGGCGACCGCGCAGCGTGCCTTGCAGCCGGCTGCGACGACTACGCCTCGAAGCCGATCGATCGGACCGCTTTGCTTCAGACCTGCCGCCGCGCTGCCCTCTGCGAACGCCGCGCGGCAGCGTGACGATCGGGCGTTGGCTTGCGGTTTCGGCGCGGAAGCCCTACCTTCCCGCGCTTCCATGGCTTCCGCTCGCACCTCCTCGCGTTCCCGCGCCTCCCGCACCTCAGCCTCCTCGGGCGCCACCGGCGGCAAGGGACCGATCTCGTCCTTTCTTGCCCACCACTACCGGCACTTCAATGCCGCGTCGGTGATCGACGCCGCGGAGGGCTACAAGCGGCACATGGCCGAGGGCGGGGCGATGCTCGTGACCCTCGCCGGTGCGATGAGCACCGCCGAGCTCGGGATCTCGCTCGCGGAGATGATCCGCCGCGGACTCGTGAGCGGCATCTGCTGCACCGGCGCGAATCTCGAGGAGGACATCTTCAACCTCGTCGCCCACACGCACTATGCCCGCGTGCCGAACTGGCGCGAGCTTCCGGCGAAGGAAGAGAAGAAACTCCACGATCGGCACATGAATCGGGTGACGGACACCTGCATCCCCGAGGAGGAAGCGATCCGTCGACTCGAGCATGCCGTCCTCGACGAGTGGACCCGCGCCGACAAGGCTGGCGAGGCCTACTTCCCGCATGAGTTCTTCTACCGGATTCTCCTCTCCGGCAAGCTCAAGAAGTTCTATGACACCGACCCGAAGAACAGTTGGCTGCTCGCCGCGGCGGAGCGCAACCTGCCGGTCTTCGTGCCGGGCTGGGAAGACTCGACGCTCGGCAACATCTACGCCGCCCACTGCATCGAGGGAGACATTCGCAATGTCCACACGGTGCGCAGCGGCATCGAATACATGATGCGACTCGCCGAGTGGTACACCGCGACGACGAGTCCCGCGCGTCCAGCGAAGGGCAGCGGCCGTTCCAACATGAAAGGCCGTGCCGGGGCGAAGGGCCGCACCATCGGCTTCTTCCAGATCGGCGGCGGCATCGCCGGCGACTTCCCGATCTGCGTCGTCCCGATGCTCCACCAGGATCTTCGCCGCAAGGGCATTCCGCTCTGGGGCTACTTCTGCCAGATCAGCGACTCGACGACGAGCTACGGCAGCTACTCCGGCGCGACCCCGAACGAGAAGATCACCTGGGGCAAGCTCGGCGTGGACACGCCGCGATTCATCGTCGAAAGCGACGCCACGATCGTCGCCCCGCTTATCTTTGCGTATGTCATGGGGCAGTAGGACCACACCGGGCCAGAGAACGACGGAGACGATGAGGACAGAGGGCACAGCTTTCTGCCCTCGTCGCGTCGTTCATGCAACACAGGACTCTGCACAATTCGACCAGACTCACCACAGAGGACACAGAGAGCACAGAGGGGGCACAGAGGTGCGCAAGGAGGGGACGCTGAGCCCGTGTTGACCCTTCAGAATTCGCGTGATGCTCGACATCATGCACTCGCTGATGAGGCTGCGTTCGAAGGAGCGCGGACCAAACTCATCCCTGAACAACTCCCTGAAAGGTGACCAAGTACGCTCCCGTCGCCTGAGATGCGATGTTTCCGCTCTGTGCCCCCTCTGTGGCCTCTGTGTCCTCTGTGTTGAATGAACAACGCAGCGCGCGCAGAAAGCTGTGGTGAATGAACAACGCGAAGCGCGCCGCGACCGCCGCCCTCACGAGCCCATCGGCGCGTAGAGCGTGGCAGCCGCGAAGATCCCCTGCTGGATCGCCATGGCCAGGAGGCACCAGCGGGTGATGCCTCGCTTCGGGAGCGTCGTCGCCAGCCAGACGAGCGTGAGGAGCACCATCGGGTCGTAGTAGCGCTGGAAGATCTGGGCGTTCGCGACATGGGCGGCGATGAACCCGGCGAGCGCTGCGAGCAGGACGAGCGCCGTGTGCTTGCCTCCCGCGGGCTCGAGCTCGAGAAAGAGCGCGGCGATCACGATGAGCCCCGCCGAGCCGCCGAAGAGGAGCACCACCGAGCGGTCGGCGACGAGCGGCATGCGCTCGACGAGCGTCCAGAGCCATCCGCCGTTGCGGCCGGCCTCGAGGCTCGCATCGCTCGGTCCAAGCGCCGCCAGCATCGCCCCGGCGATCGAGATCGCGAAGAGCGTTCCGCGTCGGGCGGCGAGTCGTCTGGCACCATCGACGACCGCCGGCAGCAGACAGACGCCGTAGGCGGCGATCAGGGTGAGCGTGTAGCCGATCGCGGCCGGATTCGTGCCGCTCGCATGGAGCGTCCGGAAGCGCGGCGGCACCAGCCCCTTCCAGAGAAGGACGAAACCGAGAAGCACCGCACAGGGCAGGACCGCAGCGCCGAGCACGGCAAGGGTGTTCCGTCGACCGCCGAGCCACCAACTCGCCGCGAGCGGGGCGAGCAGCCAGAGGTTGATCTGGCGCGTCGCGACGGCGAGCGCAGCGGCCGCGCCGGTCAGGAGTCGCGAGCCGCTCTCGACGCTTCCGAAAGCGGCAAGCCCGATCGAGATCGCGATGAGGGTGAGCGACAGGTTGTCGGTCATCATCCAGATCGCGTTGCCCAGAACATAGGGCGAGAGGAGGACCGGCACCGCACAGGCCATGGCGAAGAGCGGATCGCTCCGTCGCCGCGCGCCGAGATAGACGACGCAGGCGAGGGTCCAGGCGAAGAGGGCGCTCGTCGTCTGGAGCGGAACCGAGGTCTCCTCGCCGCTTCCGAGACCGACGATCCGGGCAGCGCCGGCCATCAGCCAGTGATAGAGCGGCCCCGTCGCCGAGTTGTAGTCGCTGAGGTCGACGAGGGGCCACACCGCGGCCCACTCCCGCACGAGCGGCAGGTGGAAGAAGCGATGGTCATAGGCCTTTGGCCCAAGCGCGCCCGCCAAAATCGCCGGGAGCGTCAGGGCGAGCGTCGCAGCGAGAAGGGTCACGACGGCGAGCGCGTCGCGTCGACCAAGGCCAGTGCGTCCTGGTTCCGCCGTCGGACTCATCCTGGGCGTCCTGCCATCGGTGCCGACCCACGGACCGAACCGATATCGGTCAGGAAGAGGTCGCCGAGGAGTGCTGCGACCTGGGGCACATAGAGCGTCACGACGACGCCGATGATGAAGAGACCGAGCGCCACGGCGACGGAGCGATCTTCGGTGAGCGCAGCAAGCGGACTGTCGGAGAGCGCCTCGTTGGCCCGTCGGAAGAAGCGGTGGACGACGATCAGAACGAGCGGCGTCAGCATCGCGAAGCCGACTGCCCGCACCCCGAAGAGCTGCTGGGCGTGGAAGCTCAAGGCATACATGAGGTACATCAAGACGGTCAGCGTGCCGCTGATGCCGAGGAGCCAGTTCAGCTCGAAGGGATTGTCATAGCCCGCCCGGCTCTTCCATTCGGTCGCCCCGGCCTTGCGGGCGCTGGTCAGGTCGCAGAGCCGCTTGATGAAGCCAAGGTAGAGCGTCAGCGAGAAGACGCAGGCGATGAGCCACGGGGAGATCTGCGTTTCGATCGCAAGCGCTCCGCACGCCGCCCGGAGCGAGAAGCCAAGGGCGAGGGTGGTCACATCGACGAAGATCACCCGCTTCAGTTTCAGGTTGTAGAGCGCCTGGAGAAGCGCGTAGGCGACGAGGCAAGTCCCCGCACCGGTGTTGGCAACAAACGCGAGGGCAATGCCGACGCCGAGGAGAAGGAGGCCTGCGATCGCCGCGCTTCGCGCCGCGATCGCCCCCGAGGCGACGGGCCGGAGTCGCTTCACCGGGTGCAACCGGTCACTGGCCGCGTCGAGCGCGTCGTTGACCATGTAGTAGCCGCTCGCAGCGAGGCAGAACGCCGCGAACGCGAGCCCGGTGTCGAGGAGCTTCCCGAGCATCGAGGCGACCTCGTCGGGCCCTTCGATCGGAAGCTGACTCGGCGCCCAGAAGAGGATCGCGATGAGGACGAAGGTGTTCTTCGTCCAGTCGCCCGGCCGGGCAAGGCGGATCCAATGGCGGAGGGAGGTCATCGTGCGGTGAGCGGAGCCGGAGGCCCCGCGGCCCCCGGCGGGGAGTGTCCCTTATCGGCGCTGCTCTGGGGGGATGTCCAGTCGCGGGTGATCTCGCCGGCGTGGCGGCCACCCGTGGAGCCAACCGAGGAGCCAACCGAGGAGCCAACCTTGAAGGCGGACGCATTGCCGAGTCCCCTCTACAATCCGCCTCCCCTTCGGTTCGACACCCATGGTTGCCCCCACCACCTCCGGCTCATCCTCCTCGGCCCGCACCGTCCGCTTCCGCATCCTGCGGCGGGACAACCCCACCGCCCCGACGCGTTGGGAAGAGTTCGATGTGCCGGTCGAGTCCGGGGCGAACATCATCTCCTGCCTTCAGTGGATCGCCGCGAACCCGCGGACCGTCGACGGCCGCGAGTCGAGCCCCGTGGTCTACGACAGCGGCTGCCTTGAGGAGGTCTGCGGCTCCTGCACGATGGTCATCAACGGCCGCGTCCGCCAGAGCTGCTCGGCCCTCATCGACACGCTCCTCGCCGAGACGGGCACGCAAGTCATCACCCTCGAGCCGATGTCGAAGTTCCCGACGCTCCGCGACCTGTCGGTCGATCGGTCGCGCTTCTTCGACGCCCTCAAGCGGGCGAAGGCGTGGGTGCCGGTCGACGGCACCTACCACCTCGGCGGCGGACCGAAGGAATCGCCGAAGGAGCAGGAGACGCGCTATGTGCTCTCGACCTGCATGAGCTGCGGCTGCTGCCTCGAGGCCTGCCCGCAGTACAACCTCGAGGCGGATCAGGCCCAGTGGCCGACCTCCTTCGTCGGCGCTGCGGTCATCAGCCAGATCCGGCTCTTCAACATGCACCAGACCGGCAAGGAGCACGCCGGCGAGCGTCTCGACCTCCTCCTGGGCCCGGGCGGCATCAACGACTGCGGCAACGCCCAGAACTGCGTGAAGGTCTGCCCGAAGGAAATCCCCCTCACCGAGTCGATCGCCGCCATCGGCCGCGCCACGACCGTGCACGCGATCAAGAGCTTCTTCACCGGCCGCTGAGCGAAGCGCTTCGCTCGGCTAGCAGCCCGTGGCGAAAGCCATTCGGGCTGCTACGCCCGGAACATCTGGCCCATCTTCTTCCCCAGCACGATGCTCGCGCCGACGAGACAGACGGCGAGGAGCGCCATGCCCCAGACGCCGAGGGCGCTCGCGACATAGGGTCCGTCGCCAAGGCGATCGGCGAAGGTGTAGATCGCCTTGGTGATCGGGAAGTGCATCTCGCGCTGGGCGAGGATGAGTGAGTCACTCACCTCGAGCATCGCGAAGGCGAAGGCGAGGAGTCCCCCCGCAACGAGATTCGCGACGATCAGCGGAAGCACGATCCGCCGCGTCATGGTGAAGCGGCTCGCGCCGACATTGAGGGCCGCCTCCTCGAGCTCGACCGAAGTTTGCTCGAGACCGGCGACGGCCGATCGCACGACATAGGGGAGGCGCCTGATCGCGTAGGCGAGGACGAGAAGCGGCAGCGGATTCGGTTCGGCGCCGAGGACATCGCCCAGGGGCTTGAGCGGGGCGCTGTTGAGCCACTCGATCGCTCCGGCCGGCAGCCACGCGAGGAGCGGCGCAAGCCACGCCGGCATCGCCCCGTGGAAGGGCCACTCGAGACTCATCGCCACATACCCGAAGGCCATGACCAGGCCCGGCACCGCCAACGGAAGCATGACGAGGGCGTCGAGCAGCCAGCGCCCGGCGATCTTCGTCCGAACGAGCAGTCGGGCCACGAGCACGCCGACGAAGAGGTCGAGCAGGACGGCGGTCCCGGCGAGCAGCAGGCTGTTCCGGATCGCCCCCGCCGCGAGCGGATGGGTCAGTGCGGTCTCGAAGTGCCCGAGCGTCCAGGTCGTGGGCAGCGCCGTGCGATACCACTGTCCGCTGGCGGTGAGGCTGGTGAGGATGACGCCGATGTGCGGCAGCACCGCGAGGCCGCCGACGCAGAGGAAGACGAGATTCGCGCCGAAGGCCTGACTGCCGGTGAGCTGCCGCTCGCGGTTCCCGACCGACGCCTTCGAATACATCGCATAGCTCTGCCGACCGAGCAGCGTCTTGCCGAGCATGTAGAACGCGATCGCGCAGGCCAGCATCACCGCGGTCAGCGCATAGGGCTGCCGCGAGGTCTCCATTTCCTTGATGCCGTTGAAGATCTGGACCGGCGTGACATCGTAGAACTCGAGGAGGAGCGGCGTGCCGAGCTCGGTGAAGCTCCAGATGAAGACGATCGTCGCACCGGCGAAAAGCCCCGGCCGCACCAGCGGCAAGACGATGCGACGAAGCCGCGTCCATCGATTCGCGCCGAGGTTCGTGGCTGCGTCCTCGAGGGCCGGATCGAGATTCGCGAGCGCCGCGGCGAGATTCAGATAGAGAATCGGATAGAGCGAAAACGCCTCGAGCAGCACGATGAGGAGGAAGCCGCCCTTGCCGAGAAAGTCGACCGGCGTGTCGACGATGCCGAGGCCGAGCAGGATCGCGTTGATCGAACCGCCCTGCCCGAGCAACTGCCGAAGGCCGATCGCTCCGACGAAGGGCGGCAGGATGAGCGGCGCAAGCAGGAGCGTCGTCACCGCGGTCTTGCCTCGCCACGAGGCTCGACTCGAGAGAAGCGCGAGCGGAAACGCGATGAGCGTCGCGACCGTGGTCACGCAGATGGCGATGCTGGCCGCGTTCAGCAGCCCGTTCCGCCACACCGGGTTCCGGACCGTCTCGACGAGAGCGTGGGTGACGAAGCGCCCCTGCTCGTCGATCACCGCTCCGCGCAGCGTGAGCCAGATCGGATAGACGAGAAACGCCCCGAGAAACGCGAACAGCGCCGCGAGCAGGAGATAGGACGACAAGCGCCCACGCATGAGGGGCGGCAGTCTAACACTCCAGCGCCGCCCCATCCGACGATCAGCTCGTCCACGCTCCGAGCAGAATCGCCAGGTCAGCGGCGCCGACGATGCCGTCGTCGTCGAGATCGGCGCTGCCGTCGCCTCCCCACTGCCCGAGGAGGATGGCGATGTCCGCGGCGTCGATGCGGTCGTCGCCGTTCAGGTCACCGAAGGGCCCGGTGTCGGTCATGTACCAGGCGATCGCCACCGGCTGAGCGGCCTGGGCGCCGGACTTCCGCCGCACCTCGATCGCGTAGTCGCCGGCCTCGAGGTCGGTGAGGTAGAGGTGTTCGATGTTGTCGACGGTCGAAATGCTCGACACATTTCCGGCGCCGTAGACCCCCGGCTCGCCCACCAGGGAGAGGAGCGAGCTTCCACTCACCTTCCACAGGATCAGGTCGATGTCCATGAGGTTGAAGCTCGCGAAGTTCGTCGCGACCGTGCGATTCCAGGTCGCCGCGACGGAGATCTCGTCGATCGGGCCGAAGGCGGTGAAGCGATAGAACTGGCTCGCGTTCGACGCGATCGTCGGAATCCAGTCCCAGCCGCGGTCATCGGCGTTCGCCGCGGAGGGCAGCGTGGCGCTGCCGTTACTCTCCTGACCGGTCAGGATGAAGTGGCTCCGGTCGATGTTGAGGAGATCGGCGCCGTAGAGCGGATCGAGCGGCGTCGAGGTCTGTCCCCGCGTCGGGCCGCTCGTCGGCGCACCGTTCGTCCAGCCGGCCCGATGGGTCGTGCCGGCGAGGAGCGTCGCGCGGATGACCTGCGCGCGATCGGCGTTGGCGTTCGCGGCAAGCCCCGGATCGAGATCGGTCGTCTGATAGAGAATCGCGGCGGCCGCGCCGACGATCGGCGTCGCAAAGCTCGTGAAGCCGCTCGGCGCGACGATGTCCGGCTTGCGGCGGTTCTGTCCGTCGAGTCCCGCCGGCGTCAGCGCATTGGCGTGCTGGCCGTTGGCGAGTCCGACGGTCAGGCTGTGATAGCCGTACGCCATGAGCGCGCTCGGCGCGCTGCCCGAACCGTTGTTCGTCCCGACGACCGAAAAGACATTGTCGCGATTGAGTTCAAAATCAAATCGGCGCAGGGCATCGTTATCGAGAAAGGTGCTGCCGAAGGAACCGATCCAACTGTGATTGAAGATGCGCATCCCAGCGGGCGGGGTGAGCGGCGGCGTGCCGCCCTGGTTCGTCCGCAGGAATCCGGTCGTCGCCCACGCGCCCGCCTCCCACACGAAGACATTCGTGATGCCGGGGGCGATGCTGCCGGCGTTGCCGTAGAGGGCGAGACCGACCGTCGTCGCATGTCCGCTCGAACCGAAGGGACCGCTCTGCGCCGAGAATGTCTTGCCGACGAAATCGGCGTTGCCCGTGTTCGGGCCGAAGTTGCCAGCGCTCTCCGAGGCCTCGACCTGCCCGACGCCGTAGCCGGCGCCGGTCGGGACATTCGCGGCCCCGAGCCGGTCCTTGAGGGCGGTGAAGCCGATGTCGTCGAAGACATCGGCGTGGGCAGCGGCACCGCAGCCGAGGACGGCGAGCGCGAGAAGCCCCCGCACGGAGGAGCGACTGAAGAGACGGCGGATCGAGCGGCGCTCGGGATTCTCGGGCGTCATGGCGAGGCTCTGGACGAAGGTCTGGGCGAATGGGGCGTGAGCGGACGGCCTCGGACGAGCGTTCCCACCCGCTGTCGGGCGGAAAGGTTCGTCACGAGTCGACTCTCACCGTATCACCGCTTCTCCAAAGCACCAACGCGGATCGCGAGGATCCCTGAAAGCCGTCGGTAGGTACCCGCCGGAGGGGGGCTCCTCACCCACGGACGCTCGGCAGTCCGCTTATCGGTTGGCCTCGGGATCCGCCTCCGGCGCCGGCTTCGCCCCGGATGTCGCCCCTTCGATCGGCATGGCCAGGCCCGAGGCGGGCTTGGTCGGCACCCGCGGCGCAGCCATGTCGTCGGTGACGAGGATCTCGACGCGGGCGTTGCGGGCGTCCTTGGTCGATTCGCGCGGATCGGACTCGGCCCGCTCGTTGTCGCCCGCCGCCTTGACCCGCAGTCGATGCCACTCGATGCCATGGGCGACCATCGCCTCGGCCACAGCGAGGGCTCGGTCGTAGCTCAGGTCGAAGGCCTCGCGGGGCTGCCGGAAGGCCTCGCTGACGCCGGTGTGGCCGCGGATCTCGATCACCGCGTTGCGTCCGCGCTGCTTGCCGGCGAACTCGACGATCGTCGCCGCAGCGGCCTCGTCGATCTGGGTCGAGAAGAGGGCGAAGTTGATGAGCGTTCCCTTCGCGTGGAACTTCGTGTCGCGCACGCTCTTCACATTCTTGTCCTTGCCGCGGGCGCCGTCATCGCGACTCTCGCCCGCGCCGGCGGCCTGTTCCATCATCCGCTCGAGCAGGGCCTTCTCCGCCGGGTTGCTGGGATCGAGATTGTCGTCGGTGTGAAAGGCCTTTCGTACCGAAATGGCGAAGTCGACGAAGTCGGGCTCATTGGCGACGCCCTCCTCCTGCTCGCCTCCGCCGCCGGCGTTGCCCCCCTTCGGCTGGACATTGAGGGCGAAGAGAATCACGAAGAAGCCCATCATGAGCATGACCATGTCCGCGAAGGAAATGAGCCATTCCGGCGCGCCACCCTCTTCCTCGCCGTGACCGCCGCCATGACCGCCGCCGTGACCGTGGCCGTGGCCCTTCTTCTTCTTGTGTTCGCCGTCGCCGTGTTCGCCGTGCTCAGCCATGGGGTATCGCTCAAGAAATCAGGTGGAACGAACCATCTCGCGATGCGAGGTGTCGCCGTCGGTTACGCCGCACGGAGCGAGCTTCGATAGGTCTGCGGAATGAAGGCCAACATCTTCTCCTGCGTCGCTCGCGGGTTGTCGCCCGCCTGGATCGAGAGAATGCCCTGCAACATCATTTCCTTCGACAGGATCTCCTCGCCGGAGCGCAGGGCGAGCTTGTCGCCGATCGGGCCGGCGATCGCGTTTGCGATAACCGTTCCGTACATCGTCGCAACGACCGCGACCGCGAGCATGTGACCGAGCACATTGATGTCGCCGCCGAGGTTGCCGAACATACCGATCTGACCGATCAGCGTCGCGACGAGACCGTAGCCGGGACCGTAGAGCTTGATGAGATCGAAGAACTTCTTGCCCGCCTTGTGACGGTCCTGCATCGCCATGACTTCGAAGCGGAGCGTCTGCTCGATCGTCGCCTCGTCGGTGCCGTCCACGGCCATCTTCAGGCCGGCGACGAGAAACGGGTCCTTGATCTTCTCGACCTCGGCTTCGAGGGCGAGGATGCCGTCGCGGCGGGCCTTGTCGGAGAGCATGCTCATGAGCTTCACGGTCTCGGAGGGACTCATCCCCCGCTCATACATGAAGCGCTTGATGTAGCCCGGGACGGCCTTCAGCTTGTCCATGGGCATCGCCATGAAGAGGACGCTCGCCGTGCCTCCGAAGACCATGACGAGTCCCTTCTCCGAGATGAAGATCTCGAAGTGACCGTGCGACGCCCGATAGGCGACCCAGCCGCAGGCGAGGACGCCGAGGATGCATCCGATCAGACTGGCCTTGTCCATGACTCCGCCTCCGGTCCGAACGCGCCGAGCCGGTCCGCGGACGGAGCGCCGACCCGGGCCCGACGCCCAGGGGATCGCTTCCGCAGCGCGGCCGGACCTCGTGGTCCGAACCTCACAGGGTGCATCGACCGCAGGCGGCAGCGGCTGAAGCGGTCCTGCCGGTCCGGGGATCGTTCCGAACGGTGCGAGGCATCGCTCCTGTTCGGTCTGGTCGTTCTGTGCGGCCGGTAGCGGCTGTGCGCCCGTTCGTGCGGGCAGGTCCCGATGCGGCTATCGTTCGGACGACCTCGAAGCCCGACGCATGACCCGCCGCCCGATCGTTGCCGTGACCGAACTCCTCGCCGATAACGCGGCGCGCTGGCTCGCCGAGCGATGCGAGGTGATCCGGGCCCGCCCCTGCGAGTCGGCCTTCACCGACGCAGCCGAGCGGATCGAGGGGCTCGTCGTCAGAACCTACACGACCGTCGACGAGACGCTGCTGCGCTGCCTGCCGAACCTCAAGGTCGTCGGCCGCGGCGGCGTCGGCCTCGACAACATCGATGTCGAAGCCTGCCGAGCCCGCGGCGTCACCGTCGTCTCCACCCCCGACGCGAACACCCAGGCGGTCGTCGAGTTCGTCCTCTGCTGCCTCTGCGACGCGCTCCGGCCGCGGGCTCCGCTCGAACGGGCCCTCTCGAAGGAGGAGTGGCACGAGGCCCGCGACGAGGAGCTGGTCGGCCTCTGGCAGATGAACGAGCTGACCCTCGGCATCCTCGGACTCGGGCGCATCGGCCGCCGGGTCGCGGAGGTCGCCCGGGCGATCGGCTTCGAGGTGCTCTTCCACGACATCCGCGGCATTCCCGACGAGGAACGCAACGGTGCCGAACCGGTCGACCTCGACACGCTCTTTCGAAACTGCGACATCATCACCGTCCATGTCGACGGCCGGGCATCGAATCGCCATCTCGTGAACGAGGACCTGCTCGCCCGCCTCAAGCCCGACGCGATTCTCATCAACACGAGCCGCGGCTTCGTCGTCGATCACCAGGCGCTCGCGGTCTGGCTGCGCGGACATCCCGCGGCGATCGCGCTCCTGGATGTCCACGAGCCGGAGCCGGTGCCGCCGACGAATCCGCTCCTCGGACTCGACAACGCGTTTCTCACGCCGCATCTCGCGTCGCGCACGCTGACGGCGATGGAGAACATGAGTTGGGTCGTGCGCGATGTCGTCGCGGTGCTCGAAGGTCGAGCGCCACAGTGGCCGGCGTGACGCCCGACTGCCTCCGCTATCATCGCCGGGCGTGTCCCAGACTCCCGCAGCGCCGTTTCCCTCACTGCCCTCCGCGCAGCATCTCCAATCCGCGATCGACGCCCTCAATCGCGGGCAGTTCGGACTGGCCGAGCGACACTGCCGCGCGGTCCTCGAGCGTGAGCCGCGACGGCATGAGGCGCTCGTCCTCATGGCCCGCTCAATGCTCGAGCAGTCGCGGTTCGACGAGGTCGAGGGCTGGCTGACGAAGGCCACCGCGAGCGGCGCCGCGGAGCGCGATGTCCTCCTCGTTCGTTCAGCGCTTCGCTATCGCGAAGGACGCGACGAAGACGCCCTCGCTATGTGCGAGACGATTCTGGCGTCGTCGCCCGATGCCTTCGAAGCCACGATGCGGGCGGCGAACGCCGAGCGACGGTTGAAGCGCCCGGAAGCCGCCATCAACCGACTCGCCCCGTTCATGACCCAGCCCGCCGCTGCGACGGTGACGGCGTGGTCGTGGATCGACCTGAAGGAGCCGGCCAAGGCCGTCGCCGCGCTCATGCCGCTCCTCGGAAGCGCCGTCGTCCAGCGCATCGGCGCCCAGCAGCGCTCGAATCTCTATCACGCCCTCGGCTTCGCCTACGAATCGCAAGGGGACTATCAGAAGGCGATCGATACCTACACGCTCTCGAACGAGGCGATCCCGATCACCGTCGACGAACGGGCGATTCGCCGCGACATCGATGCGATCCGCCGGGCGTTCACAGCGGAACGCATCCTTCGGGCTCCGCTCCCGTCGGTGCGCTCCGCCCGCCCGGTCTTCGTCGCGGCGATGCCCCGCTCCGGCACCACGCTCATCGACCGGATCATCGCCGCCCATCCGCTCTGCGGCGGCGCGGGCGAGACGCCGGCCCTCCGTGCCCAACTGCAAGGCATCGCCAACTGGCCACAGGTAGTCGACGCCCTGACCTCGGCGGACTTCGATCGCATCGCGCAACGCTATCTCGCCGAGACCGATCGCTACGGCCCGCAGGCCGAGCGCATCGCCGACAAGCATCTTCTCAACTGGACGATGGTGGGCCTCATCGCGATGGCCATACCGCAGGCCCGGATCATTCACCTCAAGCGCGACACGCTCGACACGGGCATCTCCTGCTTCGAGCGGTTGCGACCCGGTCAGGTGGCGTGGTCGCGTTCGCTGCGCCTCATCGGCATCGCCCTGCGGGCGTGTGATGTGCTGATGGAACATTGGCATGAGGTGCTCGCAACGGTCCGCGCCGAGCGCGAGGCGCCGGCGATTCTCCGCGTGCAGTACGAGACGCTCGTCCGCGAACCGGAGCGCGAGACGCGTCGGATCGTCGAGTTCCTCGGGCTGCCTTGGGACGACGCGTGCCTCGCCTATCACAGCGCTGGCTCCCGCAAGGTGACCCCCGCGGGCGGGATCGCCCCGCCGCCGACCCTCTCGAGCGAGCAGGCCTCGAAGCCGATCTACGACTCCTCGATCGGGCGCGGACTGCGCTTCGGCGCGGCGCTCGATCCGCTGCGTGCGGCGTATGACGAAGCGTGGGGCTGAGCGACGCCGAGACGAATCTCGCCTCTTCGATGATCCCCGCCAAGGTGCTTTGGCGCGTCGGGTCGTGATGGCGTTCGTGACGCTCACGGACGCGGACTCGCCCCCGAGAGGATCGTCAGATGTCTTCCCTGCCCTTCCGGCTGGCCGTCGTGGCCACCGCTGCCTCGTCACTCGCCTTGGCGCGATCGGCCCACGCCGCGGTCGTCTTCGTGAACGCCGCCCAAGCGGCTCCGCTCGCGTCGCAGGACGGCACGAGCTGGGCGACCGCCTATCAGGACCTTCGCACGGCGCTCGTCGCGAGTCCGACGGGCAGCGAGTTCTGGATCGCGACCGGGACCTATCGCCCGACGACGACGACCGATCGCACGATCAGCTTTGTCGTCAAGGCGAATCAGAAGCTCTTGGGCGGATTTCTGCCCGGCGCGACATCGGCAAGCGATCGCGATCCGGGGACTCATCCGACCATCCTCTCGGGAGACATTGGGGTCCCCGGACTCGCCACCGACAACACCGAACATGTCGTTGCGAGCGTGAACGCCCCCGGTGTGAGGCTCGACGGACTGATCATCGAGGACGGATGGAACGACACGGTCGGAACGGCTGGGAACGGTGCTGGCCTGCGCATCACCAACGGCGACCAGCTTCTCATCACGGGGTGCGTCATCCGCCGCTGCACCAACGGCAATCGCGGGGCTGGCGCGCATCTCCTCGGCTGCGACAACGCCACCATTCGGCACACCACCTTCGTTGGAAACGCCGGTGGGATCGGCGGAGCGCTCGAGGCCCAGAATGCCCCCTTCCTACTGGCCAATTGCCGCTTCCTCGGCAACACCGCAACCTTCGCGTCCGGGGCAATCTCAGCGATCGCCACGGTCGGTTCACTGATCGTCAACTGCGAGTTCAGCGGCAACAGCACCCAGAGCGTCGGCGGCGGTGACGGCGGGGCGATCACGATCGCCAACGGCATGGCGGTCCGATCCTCGACCTTCGTGGGGAACAGTTCGCTCGACGAGGGTGGCGCGATTGCGCTCACGCTCGGAGCGAGTCCCGTTGACATCACGAACTGCATCTTCGCGGACAACGCGGCCGCGAGCGGGCAGCACATCCAGTTTTCGACGACGGCCGTTCCGGTGACCTTCTGCGGCTTCTCCGACGCGCCGGCGAGCGGCGTCGGAAATGCCGTGATCGAACCTGGCTTCCGAGATCCACTCGGCGCCGACGGCATCCGCGGCACGATCGACGACGACCTGACCCTGACCGGCGGTTCGGAGGCGATCGATCGGGGCAATGGCGCGATGATTCCAGCCGACACGGCGGATCTCGACGGTGACGGCAACACCGCCGAAGCGACACCGATCGATGCGGGCGAGAAGCCCCGGCTCGTCGATGACCTGCGCCCGGACGAGGGGGCTGCGCCGAATCCCTTCCTCGACCTGGGTGCGCATGAGTTCGAGCGCCCGACGCGCGTCTACTTCGTCGACGCGGATGTCGACGAGGACGGCAACGGGAGCAGTTGGGAAAAGGCCTTCGCGAAGGTCCAGTCGGCCATTGCCGCCGCGCAGGGCGAACCGCAGCCGAAGCCGGTCGAGATCTGGGTCGCCGAGGGCGTGTACACGCCGGGACCGGAACGCACCGACAGCTTCATGCCGCAGGGATCGATCGCGATCCTCGGCGGCTTCAAGGGCGAAGAGTGGCGACGATCCGATCGTCGGCCGGTCGAGTACGCGACGGTGCTGTCGGGAGAGATCGGCGATCCCGACAGCACCGATGACAACACGCTGCATGTCGTGCATTTCGCCGGGGACGCCGTCTACCCCGAGACGGTGCTCGACGGATTCGTGATCACCGGCGGCAACGCCGACGAGGGCGGACCGCTCGGAAGCATCGGCGGCGGCGTGCTCGTCTCCGGCGTCGCCCAGCCAACGGTGCGGAACTGCCGCGTGATCGGCAATCGGGCGAAGTTCGGCGGCGGTGGCGTCGCGGTGATCGGCACCGGCTCGCGCATCGCCCTCACGAACAGCTATCTCGGGGGGAACGCGAGTGCCAACGCAGGCGGCGGGATGCTCGTGACGGGAGCGGCGAACGGCTCGACGGTCGTGCATTGCACGATCGCAGGCAACGAAGCCGAGTTCGGCGGCGGTCTCGTCGCCCAGGGATCGGGCAGCAGCGCTTGCGTCCTCAACACGATCCTCGCCGAGAATCTCGAGGAGCAGGGCCCCTCGTCGACGAGCGATGTCGCACTCCAGAGCGGCGGCTCGCTCAGCCTGGCGTTCTGCGCTGTCCCCTGCGGAAACACGATCGCCTTCGGCCAGGACCTCATCAGCCTGCCGCCGGCGTTCGTTTCGCTCGCGGGCCCGGACGACCGCATCGGCACGCTCGACGATGACTTCACTCTCCTGCCGACGAGTCCGCTCATCGACGCCGGCGCTCGCGTCGCGACCTGTGGCGCGGCGGTGCCGAACGACTCGGGCGACCTCGACGACGACGGCGATCTCCTTGAGACCATCCCCGTCGATGGGCTTGGACTGCCGCGAGCCGTCGACGACCCGTCGCGGCCGAACGCCGATCGCATCCTCGCCGTCGACATCGGCGCCGCCGAACGACAGACCTCCAGCCGTACCGACCTGCTGCCCGGGGACCTTGACGGAAACGGCAGCGTCGACGGAGCCGATCTGGCGATCATGCTCGGCGAGTGGGGCGGCTACGACCAGGCGATCGACCTGAACGGCGACTGCGAGGTCGACGCCGCCGATCTCGCCGTCCTGCTCGGGGGGTGGACCGGCTGAATCGCCTCGCGCCCAGATCGCCGATCGGCGAACGCCCGCGGTGCCTCCAGACCCGCGGGCGTTTGCTATTCTCCGCGCTCCTATGCTCGACTCGCTCTTCGACATCGAATATCTGCACGCCCGTTCGATTCTCGACTCCCGCGGCAATCCGACCGTGGAGTGTGATGTGATGCTCTCCGGCGGAGCGAGCGGCCGCGCAGCGGTGCCGAGCGGCGCGAGCACCGGTGAGCGCGAGGCGGCCGAGCTGCGCGACGGCGACAAGAAGCGTTACCTCGGCAAGGGCACCTCGAAGGCCGCGCGGAGCGTGAACGAGAAGATCGCCCCTGCCCTCTTCGGCATGGACGCCCGCGATCAGACCGAGATCGACCGGACGATGATCGCCCTCGACGGCACCGCCAACAAGTCGAAGCTCGGCGCGAACGCCACGCTCGCGGTGTCACTCGCCGTCGCCCAGGCCGCCGCAGCCGCGACGGAGCAGCCGCTCTATCGATATGTCGGCGGCGTGCAGGCCCGTCGGCTGCCGGCGCCGATGCTCAATATTTTGAATGGCGGCAAGCACGCCGACAACACCGTCGACTTCCAGGAGTTCATGGTCCAGCCGACCGGCTTCGCCGACTTCGCTGAGGCCCTTCGCGCCGGCGTCGAGATCTACCACGCCCTCCGCGGCATCCTGCATGACAAGCATCTCTCGACCGCCGTCGGCGACGAGGGCGGCTTCGCCCCGAATCTGAAGACGAACGAGGAAGCCTGCGAACTCATCGCCAAGGCAGTCGAGAAGGCCGGCTACGACCTCGGCCGTCAGGTGCAGATCGCCCTCGATCCGGCGATGAGCGAGCTTGCCAACGAGGCTCACAAGCTCAAGAAGAAGGGCTATTGCTTCTTCAAGAGCGACCCCAAGCGGATCGTCTCGAGCGACGAGATGATCGACCTCTGGTCGCGCTGGTGCGCGAAGTGGCCGATCCGCTCGATCGAAGATGGTCTCGCCGAAGCCGACTGGGCGGGATGGAAGAAGCTCACCGCAGCGCTCGGGGCGAAGGTCCAGCTCGTCGGCGACGATCTCTTCTGCACGAACGCTGCGATCCTGGCCGAGGGCATCGCCAAGCAGTGCGCAAACGCAGTGCTCGTCAAGGTGAACCAGATCGGCACGCTCACCGAGACGATCGAAACCGTGTCGCTTGCCCACCGTTCGGGCTATCGAACGATCATGAGCCACCGATCGGGCGAGACCGAGGACGCGGCGATCGCCGACCTCGCGGTGGCCCTCAACTGCGGGCAGATCAAGACCGGCGCCCCGTGCCGAAGCGACCGGACGGCGAAGTACAACCAGCTCCTCCGCATCGCCGAGGAGCTCGGTGAGGGTGCGGTGTTCGGCGTGTAGTTGTCAGGGCCCCGTGATGTCGTCGGCTACGCGCTCGATCTCGTGCTCGAGTTGGCGCAGGGCCTCCGCGCGATCGGAGGCGTCTGGGGCGGGATCGCCAAGGGCCCGAGCGAGCGCCGCGCGGGCTTCCGCGAGCGTTGCTGACGCCGTGGGGAGTCCCTTTGCATGCTCCGCCCGCGCTCGGAGCAGAAGGCCCAGCGGATCGCGTCCGCCGGTCGCCTCGACGAGGTAGCTCGTGACGGTGAGGGCGTCGTCGCGATCCTCCTCGCTCATCGGCTCGGAAAGGAGCGCGCCGGCGAAGCGCGGCAGCGTCGAGAGGAGTAGCGCCCGTTGGCCCGCTTCGCGCGGATCGAGACGGGCGACCGCTTCCTTGTACGCGGCGATCGCTTCGGCCCGCTCGCCGAGCCGCTCGTGGGCCATCGCGATGTTGGCGAAGGGGCGCGGGTCATCCGGCGTGAGCGCTGCGACCTCGCCCCACGCCACGATCGCGCCGCGATCGCGACCGAGGAGCGTGAGCATGCGCGCCCAGTCGCTCCGCCGCACGATCATCTGCCCACGGTCGCGGACATCGGCCCGCTTCAACTCGGCCATGGTCGCCCCGGCGTGATACTCGATGAGCGCTGCCTCGCGATCGCCAAGGAGTTCGTGCAGCCTGCCGATCATCCAGCGCGTATCGGGATTCTCCGCGTTGCGGGTGAGCGACTCGCGGGCGGCATCGAGCGCTTCGCCATACTTTCCCTGCACGCGCAGCGCTTCCGAGAGCGCTGTCCACGCCTCGAAGGGCGCCGGATCGATGGCGATCGCATGGCGCGCCCACGACTCCGCTTCGGCGGCGACCTCGGCTGCTCGCGTCGCGTCTCCGCGCATCGCGGCCTGCGCTGCCTCACGATTGAGCAGCCCCGCGAGATTGCTCGCCGGCAGCCAACTGCGCGGTTCGGCGGCCAGTGAGCGGCGCCAGAGCGTCTCCTCGTCACGGTATGCGCTCGCCTGCGTCGCGCTCAGGGCGGCAAGCGTGACGAGCACACAACCGGTCGCAAGCGGACGCCCGAGAGCTGGCAACCGTTCGAGGAGTGTCGCAGCGAGCCACCCGGCGCCGATCGCGAGGGCGACGCTTCCGACATAGGCAAAGTGATCGGCGACGAAGGCGAAGCGGAAGGGATAGACATCGAAGAATCCGAGCGCCGGGAAGATGCCCCCGAGAAAGAGCAGGGCGAGCGTCGGCGCTCCCCGCCGTCCGGCGCGCCAGAGAAGCGCGCCGCCGGTGCAGGCCAGGGCGGCGACGCCGACCGGAATCCACGCCAGAACGCTCGTCGCGCTCACGCTCCACCGTGCGTAGATGAAGGCGAGATCGACCGGCCAGAGCCAGGTCCAGAGGTACCAGAGGGCGACGCGCGGGGCGAGCACCACACGGTCAAGCCCGGCGAGATCGACGACCTCGCCGGTCGCGCCGACATGGCTGCGTTCCATCCAGACCGTCACGAGACCGAGCGGAATGCCGAGGAGAAAGAACGGCGCGATGCGCGCAACGAGCGCCTTCGTGATGGGCCTTCGACGCCAGAGGGCAAGCAGTACGAGCGCCGGCGCGATCACCGCGACCATCGTCTTCGCCAGCATCGCCGCAACGAAGAGCAGGAGGCTCGCTCCGTACCAGCCGTTGCGACGCCGCGGTTCCGCCTCCTCGTGAGCGATCCACGCCCACACCGACGCCAGCGCCAAGAGCACCGAGAGGGTGTTCTTCCGTTCGCTCACCCACGCGACGCTCTCGACCTGCATCGGGTGCACGAGAAAGATCGCCGCAGCGATCCACGCGCCGCGCACGCCGAGACGGGCGAGCAGCCGCCACAACAGAATCGACGAGCCCAGGTGGAGGGCGAGATTCGTGATGTGAAAAAGAAATGGCGATGATTCCGGAATCGCCGCGAGCGCGTCCTGGTCGCCCGCGAGAAGCAGGAGCAGTTGGGTCTCGATCCAGAAGCTCGTGAAGACGAGCGGGTAATACTGCGGCGTCGCCCCGGGAATCCACATCGCAAGAATGCCCGCCGGATCGACGAGCAGCGGATTGCGCGTCACATAGGAATCGTCATCCCAGACCCATCCCGCATGGGCGATCGGCCAGAAGGCCAGGAGCGCGAGGACGAGGAGCCCGATCACGCGCAGGGCCGTCGGATGTTCGCGGAGAAGATTCATGACGAGGCTGATTCCCCTTCCCCACCGCTTTCGCCGCTCTTCGGCCGTCGGGCCGAGCGCTGTGTCTTCCCGCGCCGCGTGGGCGTCGCGCCCCCCTCCTCCAGCACGCGCTTCGATCGCAGCAGATGGTGATAGTGCTGGGCGAAACGGTGGGCCTCGTCGCGAATCGCCTGGCAGAGCTTGAGTCCGAGGTGCTCGCGGCCGAGGCGAATCGGCTCGCTCGCGCGCTGGACATAGATGAGTTCCTCGCGCTTGGCGAGCGAGATCACCATCGGCGGCCGCACATCGAGCTGGTCGAATGCCTCGAGCGCAGCGTGCAACTGACCGAGCCCGCCGTCGATCAGGATGACATCGGGATAGAGCTCGTGCCCAGCGCCCGCCTCGCGGTAGCGGCGGCTGACGACCTCGCGGATCGCCATGTAGTCATCGTTCGCGACGCTCGTGATGCGGAAGCGCCGATAGCCGTCCTTGAAGGGGCGGCCGTCGATGAAGCAGACCTTGCTGCCGACGGTCTCGCCGCCGACGAGGTGGGCGATGTCGATCGCCTCGATGCAGCGGACTTCGCTCTCGAGGCCAAGCGTGCGCTGGAGGCTGCGCACGCCGGCGCGCGGATCGCCGGCGAAAATGGTGACCTCAGGCTGCCAGTCATAGGCGAGGCCATGTCGCTTCTCCCGCTCGTCGAGCTTCTGGATCGCCTTGATCTGGTCGCGCAGCGCAGCGGCCCGCTCGAACTGCATCGCCTCGGCCGCCGCCTGCATCTCCTCGGTCAGTTCGCGCAGCATCGCGCTTCGCTTGCCGTTCAGGAATCGGAGGAAGCGATCGATGTCGGCGCGGTACGCCTCGGGGGTGATCCGATTCGCGCAGGGGGCCGTGCACTGGCGGATCGCGTGCAGCAGACAGGGACGGAAGAAGCGGTTCTTCGGATCGTCGCTTGCGATCGCCATCTCGCAGGTCCGAAACTGGAACGCCTGCTGGAGAAGCTGGACCGCATGGCGGAGCGAAGCGACCGAGGTGAAGGGGCCGAAGATCCGTGCGCCCCGAAATCGCTCGTCGGCGGGATTGCGGGTGACGAAGACGCCCGGGAACTCCTCGCGGGTCGTGACGGCGAGATAGGGGAAGGTCTTGTCGTCGGTGAGCTTCGCGTTGAAGCGCGGGCGCGTGTCCTTGACCAGCCGGCTCTCGAGGAGGAGCGCTTCCCATTCCCCCTCGCAGGGGATCGCGTCGAAGTCCTCGACGAGTTCGAGCATCGGCTGCTTCTTGAAGCCGAGCTTGTTGCCGACCTGGGTCGAGGGAATGAAGTAGCTGGCGACCCGGTTTGGCAGGCAGCGAGCCTTGCCGACATAGATCACGCGTCCCCCGCCGTCCTTCATCAGGTAGACCCCTGGGACTTTGGGAAGCTCTCGGGCCTTGCGAAGGAGGCGGGCGAGTCGCGGGCCGGTTTCGGCACCCGGGTCGAGGTCCGTGGCGGACGAGGCGAGCTGTTCGAGGACCTCATCGTCGATTTCACCAGCCAGCTCTGCGGCCAGGTCCGCATCCAGATTCCCGTCCAGTTCCCCATCCAGTTCCCCATCCGGTGCCCCGTCGAGCGCCCCGCCCGTCTCCCCATCGTTTCCGGCCCCAAGGGGTTCTCCCTGGGGCTCGCCGTCGGGAGCGTCGGGTCGCGAAGGTGCCATCCGGCCACTCTATGTCGGCGCTGCACACCCGGCCATCGCCCCATCTTCTCCGATCCTTGTCCTTGAAGCGGATGCGACGCATCGGATTGGCCCGTGCCGCCGAAGCGACCCCGTCAGTGGCTTCAAAAAGGACGGTCTTCTTCCGATCACCGTTGCAACCGGAGTACACTGACGGCGTTTCACGATCGGCTCGGAGGAATCTCGAACCATTTTCGTTCGGGGTCCCGAGAGCCGTTCAGGCCGGAGGCTCGTCCAGTCGACGAGTCCTCGGGCCAAGGCAGGCGTTTACCGGAGGCTCATGCGCATGACGCCTCGCGAACGGGACCGCCTGCCACACCTCCTCCCCGCGTGTGGGTTGGGGGAAGTCTGGTACCAGTTTGGTTCGAACCATTGGAGTTTGTCATGAAGTTCACCGCTACCCTCGCTTCGCTCGCTGCCTGCTGCTTCCTCGCCGGCTGCGCCACCACCTCCTCGAACAGCGCTGCCCCCGGCGCCGTCCAGGGCTCCTGCTGCAAGGACGGCGACAAGGCCGCCTGCACCAAGAGCTGCGACAAGGCTGCTCCGGGCGCCGTCAGCGGCTCGAGCTGCTCGAAGAGCTGCTCGTCCTCCTGCTCGGACGCGAAGGCTGCCCCCGGCGCCGTGAGCGGCTCGGGCTGCAGCAAGAGCTGCTCTGATAAGGCTGCCCCCGGCGCCGTCAGCGGCAAGTCCGGCTGCGCCACCAGCTGCTCCGAGTCGAAGACTGCTGCCCCGGGCGCCGTCAGCGGCAAGAAGTCCGGCTGCTGCGCTGCCAAGTCCGGCTGCGGCGCGAAGTAAGTCGATCGGACCCGCCTCGGCGGTTCCCATCACTTCCGCAACGATGACAACGCCCGCCGACCTCGGCGGGCGTTGTCGTTTGTTGCGAGCGCCATGGCGCCGTCAGCCACCATCGTCACGCGCTGGCGGTACCGCTACCCCGACGATCGCAGTCTCGAATCGCTTTGAGCTGACAAGGCTCACCCCAACCGCCGCGATGGTCACGACCGCGAGCGCGTCGAGGAAGAGAAAGAGCGCGAGCAGCGTGTCGCCCGGGTCGGTGACGAGCCAGCGTTGGAGGGGCGGGACGGCGATCGCGCCCAGAAAGAGCGTCCACGCGGCCGGGTAGATCCAAAGGAAGAGCGTGCCGGCGCGCCGCCGCCGCGTTTCGGACAGACCGCTCTGGCGAACGCCGAGCATGACCCAATGACAGGCGAGCGTGATGCCCACGGTCCGCGTCGCACCGCTCGCGATGAAGCCCCAATCTTCAAACGCGCGTTGCAGCGGCCGCGATCCCCCGACCGCCGCAGCGAGGCAACCGGCCGCGATGACCACGATCGCACTGAGCCCCATCGACATCGCCAGTCGCCGGTGATAGCCCTGTCGCGATGAGGCGAAGGTGCCGCCGATCGCCGCACAGGCGAGCCCAGCAGCATGCGCAAGCAGGGTGAGGATGGCACACCCCTGAAGCAAGTCCCGTGACACGCGACGGGCCCCAGGAACCCTGACGAACTCCGAGGCGATCAACGCCGCGATCGGGAGCCATGCGAGCGCGGCCACCAGGAACACCGCAACGACCCACCGCAATCGACGGACCCGCGCGACGGTCCACAGCCCGCGGGCTCGAATCGAGTCATCAATCCGGTGGCCGCACTCCGGACAGAGCCCCGCCGGATCAAGCCCCGCGAGGTTGTACTCGCAGCGCATGCAGAGGAGCGCCTGGGTCGAGGCAGAAGTCACGCCGAGATTGTCACCCGCAGCGAGCGTTTCGCAAGAAGGCGACGACGCGGCGCAGCGGCTGACGAGACCAGCAGAGCAGCCGAAGCAGAACGCAGCCGCACTGGCCTCTCCAGCTGCTGCTCTGCTCTCTGTGGCGGCTGCTCGAACGCACACAGCCCGCTGGCTTGGCCGGCGGGCTGTGTGCGTTCTAGCGGAGAGAGTGAGATTCGACTCGAGCGCAGCGAGAGCCGCAGGGGCCCCCGGGCCCCGAGGACCAGTAAGCTCACCCGCGGGCGCAGCCCGCGACGATGCCGCGCAGCGCCCGACGAGACCAGCAGAGCAGCCGAGGCAGAACGCAGCCGCACTGGCCTCTCCGGCTGCTGCTCTGCTCTCTGTGGCGGCTGCTCGAACGAACAAGCCCCCCGGCGAAGCCAGCGGGCTGTGTGCGTTCTAGGCCGAGAGAGTGAGATTTGACTCGAGCGCAGCGAGAGCCGCAGGGGCCCCCGGGCCCCGAGGACCAGTAAGCTCACCCGCGGGCGCAGCCCGCGACGACGCCGCGCAGCGGCGGCGACTCTCCGCTAGAACGAACAAGCCCCCGGCGAAGCCGGCGGGCTTGTGCGTTCTAGCGGAGAGAGTGAGATTCGAACTCACGGTGAGCCGGAGCCCACACTAGTTTTCGAGACTAGCCCTTTCAACCGCTCAGGCATCTCTCCGGCGGTGTGCACCCCTTCGTTCGTCCAATCGGACGACCTGGTTCAGGTGATCGCCAGATTGTGCCCCGCTCGGCCCAAAAGGTCAACCCCGAACGGTCGGCTCGGCGGCGGATGGAGCCGCGCCGCCCCCCGTCAGAAGGACCACGCCGGTGAGGATCAGGAGCACCGCGAAGAGCTTTCGCAGATCGAAGGGCTCGCCGAGCAGCGTCCAGCCGAGCACCACAGCGACCGCAGGGGCGACGCAGAACGCAATCGGCTTCACCTGCGAGACCGGACCGAACTTGAGCGAGAGGTAGAAGCAGACCATCGCCGCCGCACCGGCAAGGAGCCCCGAACCAAGCACGAGTTTGAGCAGGATTCCGCGATCGGCCTGCAACCAGCCGCGCGGCTCGGCCGCAGCCCCGAAGAGCCCATCCTTCGCCAGCAGCCAGACGAGCCAGATGACCGGCAGTCCGACCAGCGAGCGCACCGCGATCGCGGTCAGCGGCCCGACCTTCCCCGAGTGCAGCACGCTCTTCGTGCAGACCTCGCCGATGCCCCAGCAGACCCCCGCTCCGAGCGCGAACAGCACAGCCTTCATGCGACACCTCCACCTCTGTGCAGCGTACCGGCCGTCCGAGAACGGCGACAGACTCGTGGATTCCTGATGTTTCGGGCGAACTGGCCCCACCACTGAGCCGACGCTCGCTTGCTGGAGGCCCCATGCTCGTCCGCGAGATCATGACCAAGCATGTCGTTACCGTCCGTCTGGACGATTCGCTCGAGAGCGTGAGCACCTTGCTCTCGACCCGCCGGATCCACCATGTCGTGGTCCTCGACGAGCGCACCGTCGTCGGCATCATCAGCGATCGCGATGTCCTGCGAACGAGTTCGCCCTTCATGGGAACGAACGCCGAGCGGACGCTTGACCTCTCAACGCTCAAGAAGCGCGTCCATCAGTTCATGACCCGCCATCCGATCACCGTCGATCCGGAGATGCCCGTGCCGAATGCAGCGAGGGTCCTTCTCGAGAAGGGCATCTCGTGCGTTCCCGTCGTCGACGCCAACGGCTCGCTCCATGGCATCGTGACGACGCGCGATCTCCTGCGTGCGGCCCTTCGGCTCCAATGCTTCGGTGCCGATTCCTGCCGCGCCAATCCCGCTGGTGACGAACGCCGCGCCGCGTAACGACAACCGCCCGCGTCGCCGCGGGCGGTTGTGCTCTCTCCAATTGACGGGCTGTCGAGCGGCCGTCGGGCGAATCAGCCCCTCGGGCCGAAGGCCAACTTAGCCCCACGCTCCGAGCAGGATGCTCAGGTCGCTCGCGTTCACCGTGCCGTCGTCGTTGATGTCGGCGGGGCCGCCGGCGTTGCCCCATGCGCCAAGCAGGATCGCGAGGTCGCCGGCATTGACGAAGCCGTCGTTGTTCAGGTCAGCGGGGTTCGACTGCTCGCAGGCGTCGGCGGTTCCGTTGCCGTTGCCGTCAGCGCAGGTTGTCCCCTGCCCCTGCCAAGTCGCACCTGCCAGAGCGCAGTCCGCTTCCTTCAATTGCAGGCAGAAGCCCGTCGAGAAGCAGCATGCACCAACCGGCTGCGGGCAGTTTGCCGACGCACAGCTCGTGTTGTTCCCCTGGAAGACGCCGCCTTGCGCCGCACAGGTCTCCGGGCTCACCGGTCCGATGCAGTTGCCGTTCGGCAGGCAGCATGCACCTGTCGGGAAGCAGATGAAGCCGGTGCAGTTCGATCCCTGCGGGCCGGGCACGCCACCCGCCGCAACGCAGGTCGCGGGAAGGAGATTGAGGCAGCCACCGGTCGCCTGGAAGCAGCAGGCGACGGTCGCGCTGTTGCACGCACCGATGCCGCAGGGGACATCGTCGCCGAGGTAGGTGCCGCCCTGGGCCTGACATTCCTGCTGGGTGAGGAAATCACAGTTGCCGTTCGGCAGGCAGCACGCCCCTTGCGTCGGGCAGGTGAAGCTCGACCAGGTCACCCGCATCACCCAGTCGCCGCTCGGCTGGCAGAGCCCGAGCTGGCTGAATCGTCGCCAACCGGCGGGGCAACCGAACGCTCCGCAGTTCACCGCGAAGAGCCAGTTGTTCGTCGCAGCCTGAAGCCCGCCAACATCGGTCGTCGGAAAGGCGTTCGATGCCGAGGGCGGCGAGACGAAGCAGGGATTCTGCGTCTGGTTGTTGTGATCGTCGATGCGATAGGCGACGGTGAAGGTCTGGCTGCCGTTGTCCTGGATGACGATCTGCTCTGGATCGCTCGGATCGATGAGGAACTGGATGTTCGTGCCGTTGGTTCCTGGCGGCATGACGAGATGCGGCAGGATGTCGCCATCCGAGCTGAAGCTTGCCACGACCTGACCGTTGTCGGGCGTGCCTTCGAAGAAGAGCACCGACCACTTCGTCGTCGTCGTGACGGTGGCGTTGCTCGTCGCGAAGATCATCTCCGTCATGTCGATCTTGATCGGAAACGCGCTCGCCGGAATCGTGTAGCTGCACGCGGCCATCTCCTGCTCGGCGAAGCCCGCCTGCACGATGTAGCTGCCGCCCTCGAAGCTCGCGTTCGTCCAAGTACTCACCGTCGGCGGGCAGGCGCCGGCAACGCCACCCGGCGCTTCGGTGCCCTGTCCGTTCGACGGCGTAATCGCCGACATCGGGGTCACCGGCGTGAAGATCACCTTGGGCTGCCAGCGCGACGAGCGATCCGATGCGCGATCGTTCTGCCCATCCACGGTAAAGCCGATCGACGGAGGGACCGCCTCCTTCCGTTCGCCCTTCGACTCGATGCGAACGGGCTTCTCCGACGGACGCTCCCTCTCCGACGCATGCGCGAGGTGTGATCCCCAGATGCCGCCCGCGAATGCGAGCGAGGTGAAGGTGGTCACGGCACACGCGCTCAGCACAAGCGCTGCGTAGCGACGGGACGGAAGCGTCAGGGTCGGCATCAATGACATCGCGATGGATCCTTGCGGAGGGTCCTCACGCCTGCGGCGCGCGACGGATGGGTCCCACGAACGAACCCGCTACTCCCGCGCTGGCCCCGCTTGGGCGAGGAACTGGAAGCCTGAAGAAATGAGCTCGCCGCACGGCGACCCGCCCGTCCGGTGAGGACGAGAGGCGAGGATCGTGCGCGCTGGCGAGGCGTGGGGCGCGGCTTCCGGTCGAACCCCACCTTCCCATACGAGTGATCATCGCCGGCGATGCGAGGCACCGGCGATTTCGTTGCCAATCCCTTCCGATCGAAGCGCCCACGCGAGCGCGACGAGTCCGGAATCTCAGGCAAAAACCCGCCGCCGATGCGAGCCCGCTCCTGCACCCTACCCCACGCGTCGTCGGACGCAAGCGCGAACCGTCGCGAAGATGCGGGTCGCCGCCCTACCGACGCTCGGCCACCGCACGAGCCATGGCCTCAACGAGCTGATCGGGCTCTGGAAGGCGTCCGGCCCCCACCGTGCGACAGGCCTGCCAGCCGGAGCCAGGGGCGAGAACCCGAAATCCATCCGCCTCAGCCTGCCGGAGATTTCGCTGCGTCGCCGGCTGGTGCCACATGACCTCGTTCATGCTCGGGGCCAGGAGCACCGGCGTGATCGCGCGATCGATCGATGCGGCGAGGAGCGTCACCGGATCCTCTGCCTGTCCCGTCACGAGCTTCGCGAGGAGATCCATCGTGCAGGGTGCGATGAGCAGGATCTCGACGGTGCGGGCGAGTCGAATGTGCTGCGGATCGCTGCGATCGGCCTGTTCCCAGACGCTCGTGTGCACCGCTCGACCGGCGAGCGCCTCGAATGTCAGCGGCGTGACGAACCGCTGTGCCGCCTCGGTCATGAGGACATGCGTTTCACAACCGGCTTGGGCGAGCGTGCTCACCACCGCCGCCATCTTGTACGCGGCGATGCCACCGCCGACGCCGACCGCCACGCGGCGTCCGCGCAGGACCTCAAGCGCGGCTGGATCACCGGAGTACATGCGGCATCAAGGCGAATGGGCGGATCAGCGCCGACTCGGCACGAGTTCTTCGGTACCCGGACGCGGGATGTTGCTCGCCTCGAAGTCGATCGTGATCTTGTCCTGCATGATCTCTTCGATCACGACCTCGAAATCGCTCCGACCGTTTCGTTCGACGAGCGGACGGGCCCCTTCGATGATCTCGGCGAGCCGGCGCTGGATCAGGGCGGTCAGCTTGAAGCGTCCGCCGAGCTTGTTCACGATTTCGTCGCTCTTGAGATGGTCGATCATGATTGGAACAGGTTGAACGGGTCGGACCGCCGCGCCGGCTGACAGAGGAGGAAGGCGACCGCGAGCCCTGCGACCCGCCGCCGCCGCCAGCCAAGCGGCCGCGGCAAAAGGATGGATGATACCGGGTTCGCCCCCTCCCGGCCATCCGCTCGCTCGCGCCCCCGCTCCCGTGTCCGATCCCCTGCCGCCAATCCCCCCTTCCCGCAGCTCAGGGACGACCACCCGCGTCGAACCAACCGGTGTCGACGCCGTGGGTCCCGAGGCGGCTGGCGGCTCGGCTGGCGTGGCGACCGCGTGGCCACAACTCCTGTTCTCGGCCCTCTTCGGCATCTTCATGGGCTTTGCCGCCCTGGGCTTCATCCTGCCGATCCACTGGGCCGAGGATCGCGCGGAGGGCTGGGCCCGCGACTACCCGCATCTACTCCTGTGGGCGACGCTCATCGTGCCGGCCCTCGGAGGTCTCCTCTGTGCGTTCATCCAGCGGCTCCTCCCGCTCGACCTGCGCGGACATGGCGTCTCGATGGTTCTCTTCGCCGTCGCCCGGCTTCAGTCTCGGCTCCCCTTTCGGCTGGCCGTGCGCCAATGGCTGACCGCGAGCGCGACGATTCTCACCGGCGGCTCCGCGGGTCCCGAGGGGCCGATTGTGACGATCGGAGGCGCCCTCGGCTCGACCGCTGGGCGACTCGCAAAGCAAGACCGCTCGATGACGACGACCCTCGTCGGGGCCGGGGCTGCGGCGGGCATCGCCGCGGTCTTCAACGCGCCGATCGCCGGGGTGTTCTTCGCCTTGGAGGTCCTCCTGCGGGACTTCTCGCTTCGCACGCTCGCCCCGATCGTCGTGGCGAGCGTCCTCGCCAGCGCGACGACGCAGACGCTCATCGGCAGCCGCCAGCCGCTCTTCGGCGTGAACCCGGCGGTGCTCGATTCGATGCGCGAGATCCTGACCATCGCGGCGAGTCCGGCGTTCGTGGTCCTCGGCATCGCCTGTGCGATCGTCGGCGTTCTCTTCGTCCGCGCCCTCGGCGCGACCGAACGCTTCGCTGCGCGCCTGCGCATGCCGCGCATCCTCAAGCCCGCCCTCGGCGGACTCTGCCTTGGGATCCTCGGCGCCGGAGCGGTCGCCGTGTCGATGCGAAGCGGCGACGCGTCGCTTCCGGTCTTCATGGGCAACGGCTACGGACTCGTCGATCGGCTCGTCAATCCCGCCGCGTTCGAATCGACCGCTCGCGGCGAGTTCGCGCTGGTCCTTCTTCTTTGGCTCATGCTCAAGATGCTCGCGACCTGCCTGACGCTCGGCTTCGGCGGGAGCGGCGGACTCTTCGCCCCGGGTCTTCTCCTCGGCGCCCTGACCGGCGGCATCGTCGGCATCGGCGTTGATGCGACCGGTCTCTTGCCGCAGGCGACCCCAGCGCACTTCGCCCTCGTCGGCATGGCCGGCGCGGTTGCCGCGATGATGCACGCGCCGCTCTCCGGCATTCTCCTCGTCTACGAGCTGACCCAGGATTACAGCCTCATTCTGCCGCTCATGCTTACGGCGACGATCGCAACGCTCGTGGCCCGCTCGCTCGAACGCGAGAGCGTCTACACAGCGGAACTCGCAGCGCAGGGCATTCGCCTCGGGCGACGCGGCGACGCCTCGCTCCTCAAGCGGCTCACGGTGCGCGATGTCACCCTCGCTCCAGCCGTCGCGCTCCATCCGTCGGATACGGGCGACCGTCTCGTCGGGCTGAGCGAGCGCCTCAACGCCGAGGAGTTCGTCGTCACCGACGAGTCGGAGCGCTATGTCGGCATGATCGGCGGCGCCGAACTGCGGGCGGCGCTCGTCTATCGCGAAGCGCTTCCCCTCATGCAGGTCAGCGAGATCATGCGCACCGACGCCCCGACCATCACGCTCGGCGAGACGCTCGATGTCGCGCTCGCACGGCTGACCGCCGATCGCTCGTCCCGCGCCGGCCGAGGCGCTGCCCATGCCGCTGAGCCGGGCATCGGGGCGATCGCCGTGCTCGACCCGCGCGGTCGCGTCGAGGGCCTGCTCACCCGCGAACGACTGCTGCGCCGCTATCACGAGGAATTGGAGCGCGACGGATGAGCGAGGAGCGACCTTCCGATACGCCGCGCCCCCACCGCTTCGGCCAGCGATTCCGCCTGCGCCACGCCCGCGAGTTCGACGCCGTCTACGCCGCGAAGGGTCGCATCGAGCGCTTCCCGCTGATCGTCCAGACTATGCCCTCGACGACCGGCGACGCCCGGTTGGGGCTCGCGATCGGTCGTCGCTTCGGGCCGGCGGTGCGTCGGAACCGGATGAAGCGGCTCCTTCGCGAGTGCTTTCGACAGGCCCGGGAGCGGTTTCCCGCGCCGTACGATGTCGTCATCGGATGCCGTCCGCATGGTGAGCTGCCGCTCGCCCGGTACGCCGAACTCCTCGACGACGCGATCGCCGCCGCGCACCTCCTGTGGACCAAGCGACACCGCCAGCCTCAGACGCCGCGTCCGGCCGTCGAGCCCCCACGCTCGCCGCCCGACTCCTGATCGCGGGCGTTCGCGGCTACCAGATCGTTCTCGGGCCGCTCCTCGGCGGACACTGTCGATTCAGCCCATCGTGCAGCGTCTACGCGATCGAAGCGCTGCGCACCCACGGTGCCCTCCGCGGCGGACGGCTGACCCTGCGTCGCCTGAGCCGCTGTCATCCCTGGGGTGCGGCCTGCGGTGACGATCCCGTGCCTCCGCCCGGCAGCCGGTAGCTTCCGCAATAGCTTCCGCACCCATGACCCATGTCACGAGCCGGGCTTCAGACCACACTAGTAGCGTCAGGCGAGCGGCGGTCCCGTCTCGCGCTGGTAGGGCGAACTCGGCGATGTGCGAAGTCTTGGGCGTCTCGGCGGCGGCAACGGCTGGCGTTTCGCGTCGAGCCTGCGTCAGGGTCGCGGGGATTCCCTCGGCCGGACTCGCGACGATGGTGATCGTGGTGCGTGCGGCAAATGCCTCCCTTGCCGACCGCGGGATGGCGACGCTGCCCCTTTCCGCCGTCGACATCATCATCGGATTCGACCGGGTGCTCGATATGTGCCGCACGGTGCTGGATGTTTGGGGGATTGCGTCGCGGCGAAGGTCGTGAACCGGTTTGCACCTGATGCCGATCCAACGGCCCCCGCTCAGGCCTGAGCGGTCGACGCCCATTTGTTCGCAGCGTGCGAATATCGGCCATCGATCATTGACATGCCCCCGGCCGGGCGTGAGACTGGCAGGGTCGGAGAGTTCGCGGGGGGCGGTTCGTGCAGGCGAACCTGAGCGTTGCGCGTCCGTGGGACGCGTGCGAGACGCGTTGACCTTCGGGCTAGAGACCATTGGAGACACATATGCCTCGACCCATGCCGGTGCTCGTGGCCGTCAGCATCGCCAGCGCTCTTACGAGCCTTGTCGCCGCTGATGGCTGGGTGAACTTCGTGAATGAGACCTCCAGCCGCCTTGTCGCGGCGCCGGGCCTCGGCTCTGCCGATCCCGAAGAGAAGGACTTCGCCTACGACGATCTCGACAAGGACGGCGACATCGACCTGATCGTCGTCCGCAAGCAGCCCTTCACCGTGCCGAACGGCAAGCGCAATGTGCTGTTCATGAACGAGGGCGGCGTCCTCGTCGACCGCACGACCAACTTTGCCACCGCGGCCACCGACGGCGGCCAGGGCTTCCTCGACATCACCAACGACCGTGATGTCGCCATCATCGACTTCAACGGCGACGGCTGGCTCGACTTCGTCACCTGCCCGGCACTCAACCAGAACCTGCCGAAGACGATCTCGCACCCGCGCATCTACATCAATCTCGGCAACGACGGCAACGGCAACTGGCTCGGCTTCCGCTACGAGGAGAATCGCATCCCGCAGATGCCGGAAGCCCCGAACGGCTGCGGCGTCGCGGTCGGTGACCTCACCGGCGACGGTCGCCCCGAGATCTACATCGTCAACTACCTCAGCGGTCAGGGCGATCGTCTCCTGATCAACGACGGCAACGGCTTCTTCAGCGACCAGACCGCGTCCCGCATGACGCAGACGATGATCAACTCGGGCTTCGGCACCGCGGGCTTCATCGGTGACATCAACGGTGACGGCGTGCCGGACATCGCGAAGTCGGAGAACGGTCCCTTCAAGACCACCTACAACAAGCCGACCCAGATCGGCTTCTTCGACAAGCACGAGACCACCAGCGGCGGTGCCCACTACGGCATGTCCGCTGGCGACCTCAACAACGACGGCAAGATCGACTTCGTGCTCGGCGACGACGGCGCTGACCGGTTCCTCCTGAACATCGGGAACGGCGGCGACGGCATGGCCAACTTCGAGAGCAAGACCTTCTCGTTCATCTCCGGTGGCGACGACGGCTTCGGCAACAACAGCCGCATCGTCGACCTCAACAACGATGGCTTCAAGGATGTGCTCATCGCCGATGTCGATGTCGACATCGGTGGTTGCGACCGTCGTCTGCACCTCTACCGTAACCTCGGCAACACCCCGAGCGTCACGCTGCAGGATCAGGGAACGGCCGGCATCAACGCGAACGATCTCACCGGCACGCACGATGTTGCGGTCTTCGACCTCAACGGCGACGGCTGGAAGGACATGATCGTCGGTCGTTGCGCCGGCATCCGCGTCTTCATGAATGTCCCGCCGCTGGGTGTCGTCACCGGCTACCCGAACGGCCTGCCGGCGTACATCACGCCGGATGCGATCACCACCTTCACCGTCTCGCTCACGCCGTTCGGCGGAGGCACGGTGAACCCGGGATCCCCGACCCTCAACTTCAAGGTGAACGGCGGCGCGACCCAGACCGCTCCGCTCTCGCCGCTGGGCGGCGCCCTCTATCAGGCGCAGCTCCCGGCTGTTGAGTGCACCTCGACCATCTCGTGGTGGGTGACCTCGACGCTCAGCCCGGGCAACACCACCTTCACCGATCCGCCGTCGGCGCCGGCCTCGACCTACCAGGCGCTCGCCGCGCTCGGAACCGAGATCACGCTCCGCGACGAGTTCGAAGGCCCGGTTGCCGGCTGGACCGTCAGCGCTGACCCGTCGCTCACCATCGGCAACTGGATGATCGCCGAGCCGATCGGCACCCCCGTGCCGGGCGGCCTCGCCGCTCCGAGCGTCGACGCGACCAGCGGTGCCGGCACCAAGTGCTGGGTCACGCAGCAGGGTCAGGCCGGACAGGCCGCCAACATCAGCGATGTTGACTTCGGCCCGGCCTTCCTCACTTCGCCGATCTTTGATCTCGACGGCGAAGACGCGTTCGTCTCCTTCGCGGCCTGGTTCTTCTGCGACGACTTCGGCGGCGTGGGTGCAGACACCCTCGTCGTTCAGGTCTCGAGCGACGGCGGCGCGAACTGGACGCAGGTCCTGTCGATCGGTACGACGAACAACACCTGGCAGGCGCGAAGCTTCCGGGTGAGCGATTTCGTCACGCCGACGGCGACGACCCGCTTCCGCTTCCTCACGGCTGATCCGAGCAACAACTCGATCACCGAGGCCGGCATCGATAACTTCCAGATCGAGACGATCCTCTGCCCGGCTTCCTGCCTGACCGACCTCAGCGGCGACGGCACGACCGACGGCGCGGACCTCGCGGTCCTGCTCGGCGTCTGGGGCACCGCTGACATCAGCGGCGACCTCACCGACGACGGCATCGTCGACGGCGCCGACCTCGCCGCCCTCCTCGGCGGCTGGGGCGCCTGCCCGTAAGACACACACCCTGTGACTGAACACCAACCGGGGGATGCCCAACCAAGGCATCCCCCGGTTGTTTTTTTGTTTTCATCAGAGGGCGAGATGCGTGCCGACGGCTTCCTGCGGATCGCCGGAGAACCACAGAGGCTCAACCCGAAAGGGCGGGCACAGCGGTAGCACAGAGAAGGCAACGGAAAGCGGGAACTCGTCGCGCACACTCGTAGGCGCAAAGCGGACTTGACTTGGGTCGGGACTTCTCACCGTTCCCAGCGCCTGCGCTCCTCAGGTCCCTCCGGCACCGGCACGTCTGCATCAACGCGCACGCATCTGTCTCCGTCTTTGCCTTCTCTGTGCTGCCTCTGTGCCCTCTGTGCCTCTGTGGTTCTCTGGTTCTCTGGGTGATGTGCGCAGAATCCTATGCCCTCCATGGTGCATTCACGACGCGAAGAGCGCAGAAACGCCGTGTCCGCGACGCTTCCGTATGACAAAAACCCCCGCCGTGAAACGACGCCGCTACGCCTCGATCACCGGGTTGCGCAGCGTGCCGATGCGTTCGATCTCGACCTCGACCACATCGCCGTGCTTGAGGAAGACCGGTGGCTTGCGGGCGGCGCCGACGCCGGCTGGAGTGCCGGTCAGAATGACTGTACCCGCGGCGAGGGTCATGCCGCGGGAGAGTTCGCTCACCAGACGGGCTATCGGGAAGAGCATCATCGATGTCGAGCTCTCCTGCATCACGACGCCATTGACGCGGGTGCGGATCGCGAGGCTCTGCGGATCGCCGACCTTCGCCGCCGGCGCGATCTCCGAGAGCGGACAGAATGTGTCGAAACTCTTGCCGCGGCAGAACTGCCCGCCGCTGCCTTCCTTCTGCCACCATCGAGCGCTCACATCGTTGGCGACCGCATACCCGCGCACCGCGGCGAGCGCAGAGGCCTCCGGCACATCGCGGCAGTCACGATCGATGATGACCGCGAGTTCCCCCTCCCAATCGACCTGCGGACCGTGCTCGCGGCAGATCGGGGGAATCACGATCGGCTCGCCGTTGCCGACGACCGACGCCGGGTTCTTCATGAACACCATCGGATGGCCGACGACCGCGCCGCCGCTCGCGGCTGCGCCCATTTCCGAGGCGTGGTCGGCGTAGTTGCGTCCGATCGCGAGAATCACCGGCGGTCGAGAGAGAGCCATAGCGGGCGCATGCTACTCGCCGACTGATGGCGTCGAGGTCGCGGCCGGCTGCGTTCCTCGGCTCGGCGGCTTCCCGCCGCCGAGGAGCGCCCACGCTGCGATCCCGAGATTCACCAGAATGAGCCCGGCGATGATCACCATGAGCCAGATCGTCTTTCGTCGCTCGTGGGCGACCTCGGCACCAAGCGAGATCTCCAGCGGCGAGAGCTCGGCGTCGCGCTGCGGCCGCTGGATCGGCATGGCGATGGGAGCGGCGAATGGAGCGGCGGCCGGGCTTTGCACGCTTCGCGCCGGCGCGCCCGCCCGAAGTTCCTCATCGCTCGCAAAGGCGCTCAGCCGCTTCGGCGCGCTCGCGCCGGGGAGTCCGAGGCGATCACGGTCGCTGAATATCGGAAAGGTCACGCCGCACTGCCCGCAGCGACTCTCGCCGCGCCGGACCGACCCGCCGCAGGCGTGACAGCGACCGACGAGATGAGCGATGCCCGGCGCTTCGCGGGCGAGCATCCAGAACTGACCCGTGCCAGGTCCGCGCACCACCGTGTCGGCGGTGACATCGCCGCGCGAGATGAGGGCGACGAGGACCTCAAAGGCGACGCCGGGATAAAAGGGCCGGGTCGTGTCGCGCACCGCCCACGGGCCCATGTGACTCTGCGTCACCTGCTTCGAGAGCGGGTCGAGAAAGGCGAGGCACCCACGGCAGCGCGGCGTGCCGCTGCCCCCCGCGAGCTCCGAGCGCCGCTCGGTGAACTCGCCGCAGTAGGGACAGAGATCGCCGACGACCGTGCCGGATGAGGCGTCGCCGGTGCCGGACATCCCCGTTGACTCGCCAATCGAGTCGGGGGAGTCGGGGCGGGGTTCCACCGCTGGTGCAGCCGGGGAGGCTTGGCCTTGCTCAGGAGAGTCGCTCATGCGGATGCTGGTAGCTTACGGTGCATGGCTTCCGTCGGATCCCCTGTCGTTCGCAGCGTTGCCGTTGTTCTCGTTTCGAGCATGCTTCTCGCGGCCGTCGGTTGCGGAGGTCCATCGCAGGGCCCGCGGCCTGAACCCCGTTCCGCACCGCGATCGACCCTCCCGACGGCCGACGCGGACGCGCAGCGGAAGGTCGAAGCGGGCGATCGGGCCGTCGCCGCCTGGCAGGGACGCACGGTCACCTGGCAGGACCTTCGCCCCGCCCTGGTCGAACTCGGCGGCGCGACCGCCCTGCGCGACGCCTTCCTCGACAGCGCGATCGCACAGGCCCTCGCCGAGCGGTCCATCTCGATCGGACCGGAGTCGATCGAGCGCGAACGCCGGGCCCTGACCGAATCGCTCGACCCCGACCCGAACACCGCTGAGCGACTGCTGACCGAGATCCGCGCCCGCCAGGGCCTTGGGCCGGTGCGCTTCGAACAACTCCTCCGCCGCAACGCCGGACTCCGGGCGCTGGTGCAGCCCGATGTCCGGCTCACCGAGGACGCGATCGCCCGGCAGCACGAGGTGATGCACGGAGCAAAGCGCGTCTGCCGCGTGATCGCGGTGCCGTCAGTCGCCCAAGCGGAAGAAATTCGTCGACAGCTCGACGCTGGCGCGAGCTTCGCCGATCTCGCCGCCCAGCGATCGACCGATCCGAGCGGCAGCCGCGGCGGCCTCCTTCCGCCGGTCAGCCGCGTCGATCCAACCTGGCCCCAGCCATTCCGCGACGCCCTCTTCGCCATGCCGATCGGAACGATCTCCGCGCCGACACTCGTTGACCGCGACTATCTCATCATCCGCGCCGACGAAGAACGCTCGGCCGACGGCCTCACCCTCGCCTCGACGCGCCCCGCCGTCGAAGCCGCACTCCGCCAGGCCCAAGAGCGCGTCCTGATGGAGGAGCGAGCGAGACAACTCCTCGGCGAGGTGAATCCGAGTTTTTATGAAAGTGACTTCGGCGCAGCCTGGCGCCGCACGAGCGGGTGAGCTCGGCGAGCGCGAGAGCCGGCTTGAACGCGGTGAAAGGCGGATTCAACATAGCATTTTGCACACTTCTGCCAGAGAACCACAGAGGCACGGAGGGCACAGAGGCAGCAGCATTCTGCACTATTCCGCTCGTCGGCGCCGACGGCGTTTGCGGTGAACATCATGGGCCATGGCTACGACGATCTTCAACTGCACCCAGCGGTCGGTGTTGCCCAGCCGGCGTATCCAGGACGGCAGCCGGTCCAGACGCACCTTGCTGCACTTCAGCGTGCTGAATCGCCTCTCGATGACCGTCCGCTTTCGGTAAAGAGCCACAAAAAGCCGGGATCTCATGCGTCGCTGCATCGCCTTCCGCCGTGGCGTGCGACGCATCGAGTTCTTTCCGCCCCGACTGTTGAGCGGTGCGATGAGGGTCGCGCCGAGTTCGGCCTCGACGTGCGCATGGAAGCGTTCGCTGTCGTAGGCCGTGTCCGCGAGCACGTATCGGGCACGTGCTCCGGTTCGCGCGATCGCCGTCGCGAGGTCCTCCCCGGCGCGGAGGTCGTGCACATGGGATCCGCGCACGACCGCCCCCGCGATCGTGCCGTCTTGCCAGCACGCGACATGGACGCGATACCCGCGCATCCGGTGATGTCCGTACGTCGCGTCCTCGTCCCGGCTGGTGTGTGGAACACGCAGGGGCGTGGAGTCGATGATCAAGACCTCCTGCTCTCCCTTCGGGCGTCGCACGATCCGCCGCTGGACCTCTCGCAGGAACTGGGCGAAGTCCGTACGCCGGGCGCGACGCGCGACGGTCGTGGCGTGCGGGATGCTGTCGGGGAGGCGTAGGCCCTTGATTCGCCTGAATTTGAGCTCGTCCGGGTCGTTCAGTTCGGCGACGGCATGAGCGAGCGGGAGGTCGTAGAAGGCCGCGTAGGCCCAGACGCGCACGATGACATCAAGCGACCAGACGTCCGGGTGACCGCGTCGGGCTGGCGACTCCGGCCAGCGCTTCGCGACGAAATCGATCGCATCGTGGATGATGTTCCACGACAGTTCGCCCTCCATGGCGGTGCTCCTGTATTGGGTTACAAAGCACCTGTGCATCGACCATGTGGCGAACTGTTCTTTTTTGTTTTCTCGTCGAGCCTACGTCACCCCGGAATAGTGCAGAAAGCTGGCAGCACAGAGAAGCCAACAGAAAAAAGGGAATTCGTCGCGCAAACTCGTAGGCGCAGAGTGGACTCGACTTGGGTCGGGACTTCTCACCGTTCCCAGCGCCTGCGCTACTCAGGTCCCTCCGGCAACGGCACGGCTCTATCAACGCGAGCGCAACCTGTCTACTCTTTCGCCTTCTCTGTGCATCCTCTGTGCCCGCCCACTTCGGGTTGGGCCTCTGTGGTTCTCTGGGCGATTTGTGCAGAAGGCTGTGTCCACTGTGTTGATTCTGGCTGTCTCGCGCAGAATCCCGTGCCCTCGATATCGAATCAACGACGCGAAGGCTGTTCCGCTCGTTCTCGCGTCACGGCCAGGCTTGGCGTTGGTCTTCGGGCGGAAGCTCGGCGGCGAGTGATTCGTAGCTGCCTGCGATCGCTTCGCCCATGATTGGGGCGAACTGTTCGCGGAGGTGCTGGACCATCATGCGGCACTCTGCGAGGTCGTGGCGCGGCGAGACCACCGCCTCGAACTCGATGCCCTGGCCGAGCCCTTCGACTTCGTCCAAGTGCACGCGCACATTGCCGACCATCCAGAGCTCGCGCGTCTTCACGACCCGCTTCCATGCGGTCAGCGTGCCCTCGCCGAAGCGCACGCGGGCCTGCTCGTCGGTGAGAATCGTGTACTGGGCGATGCGCGACGCGGCGGTGTCGGGCCGACGATAGAAGATCCACTCGACCGTCACCGCGCCGGCGTCGTTGCGACTCTCGCGTCGCTTGAGGCGCCCTTCGGGAACGCGGAAGTAGAGATCGCTCTGCCGAAATCGTCCCGCAGGCACGGCTCCGACGAGGGCACACTGCCGACGGGCGGCGGCGATGTCGCGGATCTCGGCCTTGAACTCAATGTTCTGCATGGAGCGCCCCGCCCGATGTCGTTTCCGATGGGGTGTCAGTTCGGGGGTCTGATTTGGGGGCCGATTTGGGGTCTGATTTGGGGTCTGATTGAGGGGCGGGGGACGCCTCCGAGTGCCCACCCGCGTCCTCGCCTGCCTTGCGTTCCGATGGTGCCATCAGCACCGCGTCGCGGGCCGCCGCAGCGTCGGCCGGGCTCTGCGGCGGCAGGCCATTGCGAAGTCGGGCCAACTGCCGCTCCGCCTCGAGCCGATCGGGCAGCGCGACGGTGTCGAAGCCCGTCGCGGTGATCGCAGCGAGCGTCCACGCGCTCGCCGAATGATCACGGAAGGCGATGTACAGACGATCGTCGAGCGCCACCGGTCCGCTCGCTTCGACCCAACGCTCAAATCCGGCAAGCGGCCACTCCTCAGCGTCCCGCTCACCCTCCTGACGCAGGAGTGACCAGCGCAGGAGTCCGCGCCGCTCCCCGCCGAGGGAGAGCCGGAGCCGCCAGGTGGCGTCGTTCCAGCGCACCGCCGGACCATCTGCGATCTCGGCCCGCGGAAAGAGCGTGCCGCCGAGCGTCCACGCCAAGAGCGCCGCCATCACGACGAAGATCGCGAGACGAATGAAAAGGCTGCGGAACCCGAGCGCCACCTGACCCATGCTGGGATCCTACCGCCTGTCAGCGGACGCGCGATCGATCAGCGTGACGCCATCAGCACATAGGCGACGCCGTGCGGGCCGACATAGCTCGCCATCGGTCGGATCAGGCGATTGTCGCGAAGCTGCTCGATGCAGTGACCGCTCCAGCCCGACATGCGGCTCATCGCAAACATCGGGGTGAAGAGGTCAAGCTTGAGGCCAAGCGAGTGGTAGGTCGTCGCCGAATAGAAATCGACATTCGGCCAGATGCCCTTCGGACCGACCTCGGCGGCCATGAGCTGCTCGATCGCATGGGAGAGCTCGTAGAGCTTCATGTTGCCCGTGTCCGAGGCCACCTGCTTTGAGAAGGTCTTGAGATAGGTCGCCCGCGGATCGACGGTCTTGTAGACCCGGTGGCCGAAGCCCATGACCAGGTCCTTCTTGGCGAGCTTCGCCCGGATGTAGGCGTCGACGCGATCGATCGAACCGATCTCGTTGAGCATCACCATGACCTCCTCGTTCGCGCCGCCGTGGAGCGGGCCCTTGAGGGTGCCGACGGCGGTGGTCATCGCCGAGTACATGTCGGAGAGGGTCGCGATGGTGACGCGGGCGGCGAAGGTCGAGGCGTTCAGGCCGTGATCGGCGTGCAGGATGAGGCAGACATCGAGTGCCCGGTTCATCGCGTCGGTCGGCTTCTGCCCGGTGAGCATGGTGAGGAAGCTGCCGGCGATGTTCTGCGAGGCATCGGGCTTCGCGAGCGGCTTGCCCGAGCGGTGCCGGTCGAAGTTCGCGATGAGGGCCGGCGTCTTCGCGACGAGCTTCAGGGCCTTCCGCTGATTCGCCTCGAGCGAGTCGTCGTCGGCCTCCGGATCGAGCGTGCCAAGGGCCGAGATCATCGTCCTCAGGGCGTGCATCGGCGTCGCGGTCTTCGGAATCGCTCGGATGAAGTCATCCATCTCGGAGGGCAGGCCATACTCGGCGCGGAGCGAGGCCTCGAACGCGGCGAGCTCGTCGCGCTTCGGGAGACGACGATTCCAGAGGAGGAAGACCGTCTCCTCGAAAGTCGAGTTGCGGGCGAGGCTATCGATCTCGATGCCGACATACTCGAGAATCCCCTTCGCCCCATCGATGAAGGACATCTCGGTCTCGGCTGCGATCGTGTTGGCGAGTCCCTTGTCCCACGACGGCTTGGAAGGCGCAGGCGAAGTCGAGGGGGCAGCGGTCGCGGTCATGGAGGGCTCCGAAGGCAACGGGTCAGAACGGGGTTCAGGCAGAATCCGATGGGTGGCGCGACGGACTCTGCCTCGCGCCTGACGATCAACACTCCTTCGCCGACCGGCTGGATCGGTTTCCGAAGAGTCCCGCATGGTAGAGGTTGGCGGGCCGGCGGTGCAACGAGGTCTCCCCCCATATCGGGAAGCCCTCTCGAGAAGCGGGCGATCGCCGACCGGCCACCGCCGCTCACCGCGAAGCCGCCCCTACACTCCCGCTCCCCATGATCGTGCCGCTCGGGACAGATCGCGATGGCCGGCGTCCCCCCCGGGCGACCACGCTCCTGATTGCCCTCAATCTGGCGATGTACGCCGCCATGAAGCTCGGGCTGGCGGCCCTGTGGACGCCGCGGGCGACCCTGGCGGCCTACGCCGAGGCCTTCGCTGGGACCGGTATCTCGCGCCGGGAACTCCTCGAGTTCGTCTTCGTGACGCAGATGCAGGCCCAGCCGGGGGTCACGCCGTGGTGGTCCTACCTGACGGCGATGTTCACCCATTCGCCCAGCTCGGTCCTGCACATCGCCGGCAACATGATCTTCCTGTGGGCCTTCGGGAAGTCGATCGAAAGCCACCTCGGCTTCTGGCGGTTCCTTCTCCTCTACCTCGGCGGCGGCATTGCGGCGTGGCTCGCCCACGCCCTCGTCTCCGACGCCCCGGGCATCGGTGCGAGCGGGGCGACGAGTTGTGTCGCCTGCCTCTTCCTCACCTTCTTCCCGCGGAGCCGCACGAAGGTCCTCTTCCTCTTCGGCCTGTCGATCCACTATGTCCCGAGCGTCTGGCTCATCGGGCTCTATCTGACCATCGATGTCGTCCGGCTCGTTCTCGACACGAGCGGCGTCATTCCGACCAATGTCGCTGCCGGGGCCCATCTTGGCGGAGCGTTGTTCGGATTCGCGGGCGGCCTCCTCCTCCTCAAGCTCGGCTGGGCCCCACGCGGCGACTGGGATCTTCTCCACCTCATCAAGCAGTGGATGAGGCGTCAGTCGATGCGGCGGGCTCTCGCGGGAAGCGGTCCGACGCCATGGCAGAGCGGCAAGGCCCGCGGCTCGATCGTGAGCGGCGAGCCGCTCGGCCCCGGTTCCTCGGAGGCGGCAGCGCTTCGGGCGACGATCACCGCAGCACTCCGGAGCGGCGACGCCGCCGCCGCGGGGCGAGGGTACGCATCGCTCCTGGCGATCAATCCGGGGGCCGCGCTGCCAGCCGATGCCCAGCTCGATCTGGCGAATCGCCTCCTTCGCAACGGCGATGTCGCCCTTGCGGCACAGGCCTACGCGAACTTCCTGACCATCGGTCCGCAGCCATCGGCCGATCCTCGCTCCACCGAGGTGCGGCTGCTGCTCGCGACGCTCTCGATCCGGCGCCTCGGCCGCCCAGATGTCGGCCTCGCCCTGCTCGCCGGACTGGAGGATCGGGTGGTGGACCAGGACCAGAAGCACCTCATCGTCGCCCTCCGCGCCGAGGCTGCCGCGGCCTCGAAGGCAGGCCCGCCGCGAGCGCCAGGGATCGTCGGATGAGTCAGTCAGCCTCCACCACAGTCCATCGCACCCGGATCAAGATCTGCGGCGTGACCGAGCCGGAGCATGTCGCAGCCGTCGCGGAGGCCGGCGCCGACCTGATCGGCTTCGTGCTCCATCCGCGGAGCCCGCGCGCTCTTTCCCTCGATCGGGCGATGCTCCTCGCCGAGGCCGCCGGGGCTCGGGGACTTGAGCGGGTCGCACTCGTCGTCGACGCAGACCCCGACCTCCTGCGGGCGATCGCCGAAGCCGGACTCTTCGATCGGCTGCAATATCACGGCTCGGAGCGCTGCGACGACCTGCTCGCCACGGCGCTTCCGGCCATCAAGGGCTTCCCCTTCTCATCCGAGGCGCTCGCCTCGTGGAACGCCTGCCCGAACGCCGCGTGGATCCTGGTTGATGGCGCCCGCGGCGGCGGCGGCGAGGCCTTCGATCACCGTGTGCTCCAGCCGCTGACGCCGACGATCACGAAGCCGTGGCTCCTGGCCGGTGGCCTCACCGCAGCAACGGTCGGCGAGGCGATTCGCACCCTTCGACCGTGGGGCGTTGATGTCTCCAGCGGCGTCGAACGCGCGCGGGGCATCAAGGATCCCGAGCGGATCGCGGCCTTCTGCGAAGCGGTCCGCGCTGCGGATCGCCCCGGTCACTTCGCCGGCTGAATGGTCACATCACCCGAGGCGGTGGAAGCCTTCACGCGGCCGGTCGTGCCGGTGAGCGAGGCCGATCGCTTCGCCTTCGACCCGGGCACGCCGAGCTGAATCGAACCCGATGCGGTCGAGACCGATCCGCCCGGTTCCACGCCCGCCGGCAGGAGGACCTTCACATCGCCCGACGCCGCACTCACCGTGACCTCGGCGTCTGCGGGAAGTTCGACGAAGGTGAGAGCGATGTCGCCCGAGGCCACCGACGCCTTCGTCGGCCCGGCGAGGCCGGTGATGGTGATGTCGCCGCTCGCCGCCTCGAAGGAACCGTTCGCGATGCTCGGAGCGGCCACGCGGATGTCCCCCGAAGCGGCCTCACAGGTGAGCGAGGCAAGCGGGCCGAGGAAGCGCAGGTTGGAGTCGCCACTTGCGGCGTCGGTGGTGAAGCTCGCCACGCCAAGCGTGCCGCTGATATCGCCGCTCGCGACGGAGATCGAACCGGGCACTGCCCCGAAGTCCCCCTGGACCGCGACATCACCTGAGGCTGAGGAGATCGCGAAGGTGACCCCCGGCGGCAACGCGAGCGACAGCGTGCCGCGTCCCGACCAGCTGCTCGCGTCGATCTGCTCGCCCTTCTTCCCCTGCCGCACCCGCAGCGTGTCGCCCTCACGGTCAACATGCACGAGGCACTTCTCGATCTCCCGCTCGGCGGTCTCGTTGCCGCCGCTGGTGCGAAGCTCGATCGTGGCCTTGATCGCGACCTCCTCGCCCGGCGCTGCGGTGAGATCGATGTCGAGGAAGCGACTCTCGACCACGAGCTTCATCGGCTTCGCCTCGGTCGCCGCGAAGGCCCGTTCCGCCTTGCCGTCGAGCGGGATGCAGCCGCCGAGCCCGAGGACGATCGCCGCGAGGGCCGAGACACCGACAAGGCACCGAGTCAGCCGCGCCGAGACGGGCGGCGTCGAGCGGGTGCGAGCGGAATCGGCCGTAGGAGAGGCGGTGATGGTCATGGGCGGAGCTCGCGAGGATGCCGCGTGGCGGCTGCTGTCGTTGGGGAAAGCCCCGGCGGCGTTTCGGACGCGAGGCTGCGTGATTCTCCCCATCCTCGCCGAAACACTGCGGCCCGGGAAGGCGGAGGGCGTGGTTGGAAGGAGAGCCTCCGATGCAGCCCACCTCCTCCAGCCCCGGCCCGCCCTCCGATCGGAACGCGGCAGAAGCGTCCTCCCGGCCGCCGCCCAACCCAGCACCGCCCAACCCAGCACCGACCACCCCAGCGCCGCCCAACCCAGCACCGCCCCCTGCCCCCGAGGTGGTCGTCCTGGCTCTCGACGAGCGGCTCACCCATCTTGCCCTCCGAGGTGCCTTCGACGCCTCGGCGACCCGCACGATCGAGCGTCTCTTCACCACCTTGGTCCCGGCCCGGCGGGTCTCGGCGATGCTCGACTTCCGCGGGGTGAGCTTCTTTTCCTCCTACGCGATGTGCATGCTCGTGATGGCCTCCCGGTCGATCCGCCACCGGGGGCGACTCCTCGTCCTCGTCGCACCCACTCCTGCGATCGAAGAATCCCTTCGGGCGACGCGACTGCACCTGCTGATGCCCTTCGCCTTGGATGAGGCGGAAGCCCGCGCCTGCATCGAGCGGCACGAGGCGACCGGATCGGTCGGGTACCGGCCCTTCACCCAATCCTGACAGAGTCTTCGTACGGTCTCCGAGCCATGACCGACTCGGCCGATCCGTCGAACAACGACTCCTCCCACTCGGGGCCCGCGGCTGACCGCGCGATGCTCGAGGTGCTGCACGCCGTCGACGGCGAGCCGGACGACCGCTGCACCCGCATCGCTCTCCGCGGCGCCCTCGACCTTGACGGTGTCCAAGCGATCGAGGCGAGCTTTACGGCGGCGGTCCTCGCCCGCCACCGGGCAACGATCGTCGACGGCAGCCAACTCACCTTTCTCTCGAGCCTTGGGATCTCGCTCCTCGTCAGCGCCGGCCGCACCCTGCGGTCCCGTCAGAAGCCGCTCGTCCTCTGCGAACTCCGCCCGGAGATCGAATCGATGCTCCGAGCCCTTCGCCTCGAGACGCTCATGACCATCGTCGCGACGAGGGCTGACGCAGAGGCGTTGGTCGCCCGCGTGGGATAAGAGGCGACGGAATCCGCCAACGCACCACCGCTGCGCGACCGGATCACTCCCTCTCTGCAACTCCGGCCCGGTCGGCCACGCGAGCTGCGCTGCCGACGGCCGTCTTCTCCGACTTCCGCGCCGCTGCCATCGGCTTCACATCGGTCATGCTGCGGCGACCTCCGCCGACGACGGCGTCGGCGCTTGCCCGCCGGCTTGCCGCGGATCGTCCCATGCCGGCGATCCACTCCTTCATCTGCTCGGCTCGCGTCGGCCACGCAGCGCTCAGCCGCTCGCGCAGGAATGCGTCGAAGAGGAGAACGAGCAGGCGGTCGACGGTGAGCAGATGATCGATGCGCTGTTCAAGCGTCTGCCGCGGCGTGAGGCGATTCTCCTCGTCGGGCTTGGGCAGGGCGAGCCCGCTCACCGCGAAGCGATCGCCCTGCAAGACGAGTCGGTACTCCTGTCCGTGCGCTGCGAGGGTGAGGCCGACTTTCCGCGGCCACTTGCCCGATGCGAGGGCCTTGGCGGCCTCGGCGACTTTCGTTGGCGTATCGCCGCGTAGGTTCTGGATCCCCGTCACCCCCCAGGCACACTCCATGTCGAGCAGCCGCTCGATGACGAGGGCGACGGTCGGCCCCCCCTGTGGCGTCTCGATGATGCCTTCGTTCACATCGCACTGCCACCAGAGCCAGAGCAGGAAGAGGTTCCCGAGAAAATCGTTCGGCTCGCCCGCTGCGTGGGCCCAGGGAATCTCCGGCCGGCCTTGGGCGCGGAAGTGCATCGCGCTCGAAAGCTCCTCGTCCTCTTCGCGCGTCGGCCCCTCCGGCCGTTCGGTGAAGGCGTCTGGCAAGACATCCTCGAGCGCAGCCGTCATGCCGCGGGCGCCGGCGAGTTCCAACGCCAGCGTGCCGGCGCTCCGCCGCTCGAGCCGCACCGAGCACGCGGCGTCGAGCAGCGACTTCAGTTCCTGAAACGACGCATCGCTTGTGATCGGCGCAAGCAGCAGCCCGCTCGGCAGGTCCCAGAGAAAGGGCGTCATGCCGACCTTGCGGTACTTGCCTTCGGCGAGATCCCGGCGGCAGCGCTCCTCGGCGTCCTCCTTTGCCTCGCGCCGCGCACCGCGCGAGAGAGCCTGCACACCATCGGCATCGCGTCCGCGGCGGGCGTCCTCGGCCATCGTCCGGTACGCGAGCTTGATCTCGCTCGGCACCTTGGCGGTGTCGATCCGCATCGCGGCGAGGAGCGAGGCACCGAAGCCACACGCCTCGTAGGTGAACTCGCCGTCGAAGACATGGCGACCGGTGCAGAAGCCGCTGGCGATCTCCTTCGCTTGGGCGATCCCATCGGTCCGGTCAAGCGGCTTGAGGAGATGCGCCCGCAGGGCGTCAAAAAGCGCTTGATCCGGCGCGGCGGGCGCGTCGCCGATCACCGAGAAGCGGGAGTAGCCGATCGAACCGGAGCGAAAGGGCATAGCCATGAAGTGTCGGTGAAGCGTGCGTCAGACGCTCCGCTCGGTCAGGTTGTCCACATCGGTCCCAAATGGCGGTCCCGAATGGCTGGCACCGCAGCAAAAACGGAGATGCGGCGTCGGCGAGAAGTGGTCCTCGCGTTCGCCGCATCTCCGGCTTCAGAGAGACGAGCTTGAGCGTGCGTGTGAGCTGGCGATCAGCCGGCCTTACCTGGTCCAGTCCGCGATCAGGATGGCGATGTCGCCGCCGCCGACGGTGCCGTCACCATCGATGTCGCTTGCAGCGTCGTTGGTTCCCCACGCGCCGAGCAAGAGGGCGAGATCGCGCTGGCCGACGAGGCCGTCGAGATCGATGTCCGCCGGACCGGCCGGCGAGGGACCGCTCGCGTCGATGTAGACCTGCGCACCGAGACCGGGGTTCCCGCCGACGAAGCCGACCGCGGCGACCGTGTACACCGTGTTCACCTGGAAGCGAACGCCGGGCAGCGGCAGCACGACGGTCGAGGTGCCGGCGAGCCGGACCTCGAGGTCATAGCTGCCCGCGGGAGCGGTGATCGCAGCGCCGGTGCCGCCGAAGGAGACATTCGGGAAGAGCACCGGACCGTTGGCGATCGCGATGTCAACCGCCGGAGCGTTCGGCGAGGCGTGCACGAAACGAGCACGGAAGGAGTTGCCCGGGAGCGAGCGGTCGTCGACGAGGACGAGCGGCTCGATCGAGGCGAGCTCGTCGATCGCAAGCACCGTGTAGTCGACGCCGGCCTCGAGGGCGAGCGTGGCGTCGATCACCACCGGGGCCATCATGCCATTCGGCACAACCTGCACCTGATAGGTATCGGCGGCGAGCGAAACATAATCGGTCGCTTCGGTGAAGGCGAGATTCTCGATGGCGAGACCGCCGTTCACGAGGATGTCGACCGACGGCGCGTCGGGCGAAGCGTGAATGATGCGGACATTCGCCGGCGGCGTGACATCGGTGAGGAGGAGCGCGCCGAGCGCTGGCGAACCGAAGGCGAGGCCGGTCGCGACCGCGGTGTACGCGAAGCCTTCGCCGAGGGTGATGTCGTTCAGCGGGAGGACGACGGTCGAGGTTCCGGCGAGACGCACCTCGAGGTCGTAGGTGCCGGCGGGAACGGTGATGCCCGCTTCGACTTCCTTGAAGGTCACATCGCTAAAAAGCACGGGGCCGCCGGCGACGGCGATGTCGACGGCAGGCGCATCGGGCGAGGCGTGCACGAAACGAATGCGGGCACCATTGGCCACCGGCGAGCGGTCGTCGATGACGACGAGAGGCTCGATCGCGGAGAGCGTGTTGACCGCGTAGACGCTGTAGGAGGTGTCGGCGGCGAGATTGAGCGTCGCGTCGATCACCACGGGCTTCGACGCTCCGGCGGGAACGACCTCGACCTGATAGCTGCCCACCGGCAGCGAGACATAGCCGGCGAACTCGTTGAAGGCGAGATCGGGAATGGCCACGGCGCCGTTGATGCGAATGTCAACCGCGGGCGCGTCGGGGGACGCGTGAATGACGCGGACATTGGGATCGGCGGCGAACACCGCGGATGCGAGCGACCATGCGATCGCGCATCCGCTTCCGATGAAGCGAGACAGGGACATAGCGTTCTCCAAAACGGATGCCAGCAGGGTGTGTGTTGACGCCCATCGGCCGAAGACATGAAGGGGCCGATGATGTGAGTAGGCGTTTGCCTGCGAGCGGCGGGCGTTTCGGAGAGGAATCAGGAACGGATTCGCAAGAGGCGATGGATTTTCTCGCTCCTGTTGCGACCGCCATCGGAAGTGCCCGACGCGCGGCTACGACGAACTGGAAGAACCCACGGACTCGAGCTCGCGGATGGCACGAGCCTCATCCCAGACCTCGACCCCCAGCTCGCGGGCCTTTGCAAGCTTGGAACCGGCTTCTGCGCCGGCAATCACCACGCTGGTCTTCTTCGAAACGCTTCCGGAGACCTTCGCACCGAGCGATTCGAGCAGCGCCTCGATGTCACTTCGACCCCATCGCTCGAGCGTGCCGGTGACGACAAATGTTCTTCCCGCGAACGCACCCGATCGCTCGCTCGGCTGGCCCGCCGCCGCACTCGTCGGTCGGTAGAGCGGGCTCGTCAGGTCGACGCCGGTCGCGGCGAGTTCGCGGAAGGCGTTGCGCACCCGCTCGCTCGCGAGGTCGCGGGCGAGACTCGCCGCGGTGATCGACCCGAAGTCCTCGAGTTCGGCGAGCTGCGCCTCACCGGCCGGACCGGCCTCACCGATCGCGAGGAGCGCATCGGCATGCGGAAAGGCCTTCGCCAGGGTCTTGGACGCGCTCGCCCCGATGTGGCGGAGTCCCATGCCGGCGAGCACCCGCTGGAGTCCGCGCCCACGGGCAGCGTCGATCGCGGCAAGCAGATTGTCGGCGCTCTTCTCGCCCATGCGTTCGAGAGCGAGCAACTGATCCTTGCGGAGTCGAAAGACATCGGCGAAGTGATGCACCAGTCCGGCGTCGACGAGCTGATCGACGAGGCGCTCGCCCATGCCGTCGATATCCATCTGATCGCGGCCGACGAACCACTTCAATCGTTCGCGGAACTGCGCTGGACACTCCGGCGAGACGCAGAAGAGTTTCGGCCCCTCCTGCTCGACCGGGCCGCCGCAGGCCGGACACGCGCTCGGCGGTTCGATGGGCGTCTCGACGCCGCTGCGTTTCTCAAGCACCGGACGCACGACCTGTGGAATGATCTCCCCCGCCTTCTCGACCACGACGACATCGCCGATGCGCACATCGCGGCGGCGAATTTCCTCGATGTTGTGGAGCGTCGCGTGCCGCACCGTCGTGCCCGCGAGCACCACCGGATCCATCGTCGCCCGCGGCGTCAGCGTGCCGCCCTTGCCGACCTGCCAGGCAACCTCGCGCAGGATCGTCGTCCCCTGCTCCGCCGGATACTTGAAGGCGATCGCCCAGCGCGGTGCCTTGCTGGTCGCACCGAGCGTCCGCTGCTGATCGAAGCGATCGACGCGGACGACCATGCCGTCGACGGCATAGGGCAGCGTGCGGCGCGTCGCGTCAAAGGCCTCGATCACGCGAATCGCCTCGTCGGCGTCGGCCGCGCGACAGGCGAGCGGATTCGTCGGAATGCCAAGCTCCGCAAGGAATCCGAGCCACTCCCACCAGCTCGCGATCCCAACCTCACTCGACTCGCCGCGACCGTGGGCGAGAAAGCGCAGCCCGCGCGACGCGACGATTTTCGGATCGAGATTCTTGAGGGTGCCCGCAGTTGAGTTGCGCGGATTCGCGAAGAGAACATCGCCCGCCGCCGCCCGCTCGGCGTTGATCCGATCGAACATCGCAATCGGCATGTAGATCTCGCCGCGGACCTCAAGAACATCGGGGATCGCCCGGCCCTTCGGCGCGGTCAGGCGCAGCGGAATCGAGCGAATCGCCTTCGCGTTGCGGGTCACCACATCGCCGGTCTCGCCATCGCCGCGGGTGACTGCCGCGACCAGCGCGCCGCGCTCATAGCGAAGGCTGATCGCGACGCCGTCGACCTTCGGATCGCAGACGAGCGGGACCTCTGGCGGCGCGGGCGATGCGGCGAAGAGATCATCCGCTGCGCCGGTGGCGGCGGCGATGCCCTCAACGCAGCGCTGATGCCAGCTCCGCACATCGAGCGCGGAGTAGCTGTTCTCGACCGACTGCATCGGCACGCGATGCCGGGCGGTCGCGAACGATCCGCTCGCGACTTCGCCCACGCGCTCGGTCGGTGAGGTCGGATCGCGGAGCGCCGGATGTTCCCGTTCGAGCGCAGCCAGTTCGGCGAGCCGCTCGTCGAAGTCCCGATCGGTCATGATCGGGTTCGCGTCGAGGTAATAGGCCCGGTTCGCCCGATGCAGGAGCTCGCGCAGCTCCTCGACGCGGCGGATCGCTTCGCTTGGTGTCGACATCGCTCAGTCGCCCGCGGAGATGGCGTCGGGACCCGCGCCGGCCCGCTTCTCAAAGCGGCCGCCGCCGGCGTTCTGGTACTTCGTAAAGCCGAGTCGCTCGAGGTTGCGATCGCCCAACGCGTTCTTCGACGCGCCCTCGCTCCAGTGCAGCGAGAGATTCGGCGCCGTCACCAGCCGCCGCACAGGCTTGCCGCTCTCGGGATGCACCGTGAGCGGCGCGTCGCGCATCGACTGGACGACCTCGAAGATCGCTCCATCGCTGCCATCGGGCTCGATCACCGCATAGACATAGGTCGGCATGGGCGTAGGGTACCGGACCGGCGGAGGGCGGTGCTCGACCGAGTTTGGACTTGTGTCGCGGGACGCCGGTTTCTACCGTGGGGTTCGCGCCTTCACCCCATCCCCTCTCGCCGCCACCGATGCTCACGCTTGCACTCCTCTCGTCGACCAGCCTGCTCCTCGCACCCATCGTCGGGATGCCGGCGCCTCCGGAGCGCCCGACCGTCCCCACGGATCGCTCTGCCGACCGCCTCGCTGCGGTGAGCACGCGCACCGAGTTCTGTGATCCGATTCCGCTCGTCCGCTGGCCCTCGGCTGGATCGCCCCGACGCGGCTCGGAGGGTGGCATCGCCGGAGACGGCGCGACCGTGAGCTTCCTCCCGCTCGACAGCGAGCCCGAGGGAGACATGCCGCGGAGCGTCGCGGTGACGCCCGATGGCCAGTATGCGGTGATCGTCAACCGCGACACCGACCTGATGGTCTTCGTCGAACTCGCCACGGTGACGATCGCGGCGAGCGTGCCGATCGGGGACTACCCGATCGATGTCGCGATCTCCGGCGACGGGCGCTACGCGATCGCGACGAATGCATTCGACGACTCGGTCTCGGTCGTCGATATCGAAACGAAATCAATCGCCGCGTCGATTCCCGTGAGCGGATCGCAGCCCTATCGCGTCCTCTGCTCGGCCGACGGTTCGACGGCGGTCGTCGGACTCATCAACGACGGCGTCGCCTCGGCGTTCTCGATCATCGATCTCGACACGCTCACCGAGTCGCGCACCTTCGCAAGCACGCCGCAGGGTGTCGTCGGGTTCTTCTTCACGCCCGCCTTCGCGATCGGCGGCGAGCTGACCACGCTCTTCGATCTCACCCCCGACGGCTCGCGCATCGTGCTTCCGTGGCGCGGCGGCTCGCAGGTGACGATCTACGATGTCGCGACCGGCCGGAGCACGGCGACGCTCGCGGTGAGCGCCTCGCCCTCGGCCGTCGACATCAGCGCCGACGGCACGCTCGCGGCGATCGTCCACGACGGCAATCCCTCGCATGTGACGACGATCGACCTGGCGAGCGAGTCGCTCATCGACGGCTTCGTCATTCCGACGAATCTCGATCCCTTCATCGCCCGCCTCACCCCCGACAATGCCTTCGTCATGGCCGCGGCGCTCAACAGCGTCGCCTTCGTCGAACTCGCCACCGGAACGGTCGTGACCACCGTGAACACCGGCACCGTCGGCGACATCGAGGTGAGCGCCGACGGCCAGTGGGCCTTCGTCTCGAACTTCAATGCTGCGGTCATCGACCTCGCCTCGCGCACGCTCGCGAAGACGATTCCCTTCGGAGCCTGCGTCGACAGCGCTGCGAGTCCCTCGACGAATGTCGCTGTCGCCCTGAACAACCGCTTTCGCGAGGAGGTCTATGCCTTCAACCTGAGCGGCGCGACCTCGAGCCTGCGCGGCTGGACGCGAAGCGGCCCGGCGCCGGAGGCCGACGCCCCGAAGGAGATTGCCCTCTCGCCCGACGGGCGCACGGCGCTCGTCGCGAACGCGGTGAGCCGCAATGTCACGCTCGTCGATCTTGCGGAGGAAGCGCTCATCGCGACGATCGACACCGGCGATGTTCCGCGCGAGAGCGCGTTCACGCCGGACGGCGCCTACGCCCTCGTCTGCAACGGCGACGCGAACACCCTTTCGATCATCGATGTGGCGAGCGGAACGGTCGTGAAGACGCTCAACACGCCGCAGCGACCGATCCGCGTGCGCGTCGCACCCGACGGATCGAAGGCCTATGTGGTCACCGTCGCCGGCACCGACGCGCTGTATGTGATCGCCCTCAACGGCGCGAACAGCTCGATCATCACGAGCTTCCCGATCGGCCAGCTCGGCGCAGCGAACGGATATCCCTATTCCGAAGTCTCCGGCATGGAACTCTCCCCCGACGGCAAGTGGCTGGCGGTCGCGGTGAGCTTCGACGACATCCTTCGGATCGTCAGCACGGCGACGAACACGGTCGTCGCCAGCATTCCGACGGGCGACTTTCCGATCCGCGCCCTCTTCAATTCCGACGGCAGCCGCCTCTTCGTCGCGAACGCCTTCGGCGACAGCGTGCAGGAGATCGATGTCGCCGACGGGGCGTTCATTCCGCTGGGCACGACCGGGGGCATCGACTTCCCGCTCGACATGGCCCTCGACGCCGACGGACAGCATCTCTATGTCGGCCGCTCGAGCTTCCAGACGCCGGCGATCGATGTCGTCGAACTCGCGAGCGCCTCGGTCGTCGCCTCGATTCCGTTGCCCGGACTTCCGCGCGAAGGCGAGTATCTCGCGGATCGCGACGAGTACCTCGTCACGACGGATGACGGAAGCCTCGTCCGCATCAGCGCCGCCGGCGCGTCCAGCGCGATCCTCGAGGTGATTCCGATCTCCGGCTCGGCTCCCGATTTTCGCTTCAGCACCGCACTCAACCTCGGCATCGCAAGCTGGCCGGGCGTCCCGGACGGCATCGACATCATCCGCTTCGGCGCCCGCCCGCTCTTCGGCGATCTCGACGGCGACGGCACCGTCGGCGCGCCGGATCTTGCGATCGTGCTTGGCGCGTGGGGCGGCGCGGGCGCGGCTGATCTCAACGGCGACGGCACCGTCGGCGCTCCTGACATCGCCCTGCTGCTCGGCGCGTGGACCTCGAACGGATAGAGCGCAGGATCCGCGAGCTCAGCCCGCGATGACGCCGCGCCGCTCGACCCGCTCGCGGGCCAGGACGACATCGGCGACGCGGCGGTCACCCGCCTCGCGCTCGATCACCATCTGCGGCGCGCGCGGGCAGCGCGCTGCCTCGACGAAAAAGCGATCCCAATCGACCGCTCCATCGCCGAGCGGCACCTCGGTCCCCCACGCTCCCGCGACGGGGCTCGGGAGCGCGTCCTTCAGGTGCACTTGGGCGACCCATGGCGCGAGGAGCCGCAGGGCCTCGATCGGATCGCCCGAACCGTAGAGGAGCATGTTGGCCGGATCGAAGTTCACGCCGATCGGCGGATGATCGCGCGGCTGTTCCGATCGAATGGACTCGAGGCAGGCGATGAGCGTCGGGGCCGGCTCTTGACCCGTCTCGAGTGCGACGGCG
>VYLE01000165.1_pt1 | contig 64286 bp, 59 predicted proteins | sample 5114391 | NCBI WGS metagenome assembly VYLE01 (sample SAMN12291771, study PRJNA351875) | freshwater metagenome | isolation source: freshwater lake | place: USA: Michigan, Kent Lake | collected 2013-08-15 | reverse complement strand
ATCGGCGATGGCCGCGATTGCGCCGCCCTCTGCACCCGGCTCGCCCGAACGGCGCCGGCGGCGTCCGCCCCGGCGTCCGCGGCGGCGGCGCTTGCGTGGGCCTTCTTCGCCTTCGGCGCGCGGCGGGGCGCCGGTCTCTTCGCCCTCGTCATCGTCTTCGTCGCCGTCTTCGTCCGAGATGGCGCCGGTTTCTGCAGAGACGGGTGCCTCCGCGTCGACGACTTCCAGCCCTGTCTCGCGGTTTTCGCCACGATTACGTCCGCCGCGGCGGCGGCGGCGGCGCTTGCGGCGCCCGTTGCCGCCTTCGCCGCTCTCCGCATTGGCAGGCCGAGGCTCGGCGCCTTCGTCTTCGCCATCGTCTTCGGCGTCTGTCTCGATCGTGTCGTCGATCTCTTCGGCGTCTTCATCGTCCTCGTCGCGAACCGAAGGCGGCGTCGGTTTCATCAGCGAACGCGGCGTCGGGCGCTTCTTCGGCTTGGCGTTCGGGTCGCGCTCGGCATCAAGCGTGAAGTCGCCGGGCAGCATGTCTTCCGAAGAGTGGATGGACACGGCAAAGCCCGCGACACGCTCGATCTCGATCAGTGCTTCGCGCTTGTTGTTGAGAATGTAGAGCGCGACGTCGGTCGGCGCCTTCACCGAGATGCTCTTCAGGGCACCGATGGCGGCGCGGGCTTCGATGGCGCGGATCAGCTGCAGCGCAGCCGACGGGATCGAGCGGCGGCGGCCGGTGCCGTTACAGGCCGGGCAGGGATCGGAGGTCGCCTGCAGCACGCCCTGGCGGCGGCGCTGGCGCGAGATTTCCATCAGGCCGAATTGCGAGATACGGCCATGCTGGACGCGCGCGCGATCAACCTTCAGGCATTCCTTCAGGCGTTTCTCGACGGCACGGTTGTTCTTGTTCTCCTCCATGTCGATGAAGTCGATCACGATGAGGCCGGCAAGGTCGCGCAGGCGCATCTGGCGGCAGGCTTCTTCGGCCGCCTCCAGGTTGGTGCGCACAGCGGTCTGCTCGATATTGCGCTCGCGGGTCGATTTGCCGGAGTTCACGTCGATGGCGACGAGGGCTTCGGTCTGGTTGATCACCAGATAGCCGCCGGATTTCAGCTGGACGGTCGGCGAGTAGATCGAATCGAGCTGGCTCTCGACGGCCTCAGCCACGTAGAGCGGGTCTTCCTCGCGCCATTGCTGCACCTTCTTGGCCTGGCTCGGCATGATGATCTTGGCGAGGTCTTTCGCCTCGCGGTAAGCCTCATCGCCCTGGACCCAGACTTCCTCGATCTCCTTGTCGAACATGTCGCGCATCGCGCGGTGCACGAGGCCGCCTTCGGCATTGATCAGCGCCGGGGCCTCGGAGGTCAGAGTCTTCTCGACGATCTGTTCCCAGAGTTTCGAGAGGTAATCATAGTCGCGCTTGATCTCTGCCTTGGTGCGCTTGGCGCCGGCCGTACGGACGATCAGGCCCTGGCCTTCCGGAATGTCGAGTTCCGCAACGATGGACTTGAGACGCTTGCGGTCGGCCGAGTTGACGATCTTGCGGGAGATGCCGCCGCCGCGGGGGGTGTTCGGCATCAGGACCGAGTAGCGGCCGGCGAGCGAGAGGTAAGTGGTCAGAGCGGCGCCCTTGTTGCCGCGCTCTTCTTTCACGACCTGGATCAGCATCACCTGGCGGCGGCGGATCACTTCCTGGATCTTGTAGCGCTTCGAGATCGGGGTGCGGGTCGATGCCGGACGCGACGAGCGCTCGCTTCGGGCGCGGGGGCGCTGCTGGCGCGGTTTCGGAGCGTCATCGCCGTCTTCGTCGCCGGCCTCGTCATCGCCGCCTTCGGTGTTCGCTTCAGCTTCCTCGGAGTCCTCGGACTGCTCTTGCTCCGCGTCATGATCATGGTCATGATGGGTATGGCCATCGCCATTTTCCATGTCGGCCGGAACGCCATGCGGCGTGTAAGGGCCGTCATCATCGTCATCGTCTTCGATCGCCGCTGCGGCCTCTTCAGCCGCTTCACGCAGCAGTGCCTCACGGTCTTCTGCCGGCAGCTGGTAATAATCGGGGTGGATTTCGCTGAAGGCGAGGAAGCCGTGCCGGTTGCCGCCATACTCGACAAAGGCGGCCTGGAGCGAGGGCTCCACCCGGGTCACTTTGGCTAGATAGATGTTTCCGCGGAGTTGTTCGTTGCCGGTTGCTTCGAAGTCGAAATCGTCAACCTGGCCGTTGTTGACGATGGCCACCCGGGTCTCTTCGGGATGGGCCGCGTCGATCAGCATAAGTCTGCTCATGTAACAGAACCTTTCGGTCCGGCGCGGCGGGCCAGGGCGCAAGGCGCCTCTGCAGGCCCGGGAGGCCGGTCATAAGTTGTGAGGGATATGCCGCGCCAACGGGCTTCGCGGATCGCGTTGGCGACCCGGCGAATCCTGAAGTGGCAGAGGCATAAAAGCGCATTGTTCCTTGCTTTCCGAAGCGCGCTGCCCGCTTGCCTTTCCGGGGAAGCCAGGTCTCTGGCGCGCTGTTGGGAAACCCATGGGCCAGCCCTTGCGGACGGCCACAGGAAGATAGTGCCCAATTTCGGCTGGAAATGAAAGGGCCAAATTCCGAACGTCTGGCGCCCCCGCGTGAAGGCGCGGTCAAGCGGGGGTTAATCTTCCGCAGGCTAAGAGGTCGGGTCCGATTCTCTTTCCAACGCCTGGGCCCCCAATTCCGAACCGATGCCGAACCTCTTCCGCATCCTTCTGTTAATCCTCGGATTCTGCAGCGCTTTTCAGGCGCATGCGGATGTGACCCAGGTGCGAATCGTTGGCGATGGGGCGCCGACCCGGATCACCCTGTGGACGGATACCGCCGAAACCGCCGATGGGCTGCTGACCGAGGCCCCGGGGGAACGCAAGGTTGTGCTGCTGCTCTCCCAGAACGGGTATTCTGCTGAAGGCGAGGGCACGGGAGGGGTCGCCTCCTGGACACTGGAGCCGGGCCGTCTGGAGTTCGTCCTTGACCGGCCCATGGCGGTCACCCGGATGCTGCGCCTGCCGCCAACGGGCAAGGAGCGGGCTTACCGGGTAATCCTGGACCTCGATACGATCTCGCCGGCCCGGTACACGACCTCAGCCCGGCGGGATACCAAGAAGCTGGCCAAACTTGAGACCGAGTATGCCGAAGCGCGCACCAACGCGACCAAGCAGCTTGCCGGGGCGGCCCGGGAAACCCGCAAGATGCCCGGCAAGGCCTCCAAGCATGTGGTCGTGATCGATGCCGGTCATGGCGGCAAGGATCCGGGCGCCATGGCACTGACGGGCGGCAAGGAGAAGGAGATCACCCTGAAAGCTGCGCTTGCCCTGCGCGACCGGCTCGAGGCGACGGGGCGCTACACGGTGAAGCTGACCCGCGACTCGGATGTTTATGTCGAGCACGAGGAGCGGGTGACCATGGCCCGCAATTGGGGCGCCGAACTGTTCATCTCGTTGCACGCCGATGCGGCGGGTGCGAAGTCGGTATCAGGCGCGTCCGTGTACACGATCTCGGCCCGGGGCGAGACGCGGATCGACCGGGAAGCCACGAAGAATGACTGGAAGATCGCCATCGAGGATGGCACGCCGGAGCGGCTGAACGGTCTGCTCGAAGACCTCGTGAAGCGGGAGACCAAGACCCGCTCAGCCGAGTTTGCCGAACTCTTGCTGCCTGAACTGGCCGAAGCGGGCCCTGTACTGCGCAACACGCACAGGAATGCGGGCTTCTATGTGCTTCTCGCCCCTGATGTGCCGGCCGTGCTTCTTGAGCTCGGCTTCCTCACGAATGAGGAGGATGCCGCGCGGCTGCAGTCCGAGAAAGGCCGCAAGGCCGCAGTCACGGCCATCGCCAACGCCATCGATGCCTATTTTGACCAACAGGAGCTGAGGCTGGCCTCCAACTGAGGGCGCAGCCGAGCTCGGCCCCTTGCCGCTGCAGGCGGATGCTGCAAATTTCCAGGGATGAAAAACCTACGTCTCCTGCTGGTCCTCGCGCCTCTCAGTCTTGCGGTCGCCTGCGCCAGCGGTCCTTTCGGGCGAACGACTTACCCTTCGCGCGACGAACCGGCGGAAACCCGCGCCTATGCGGACTTCATGCTGGCGCGCTTCGCGTCGATGACCAATGATCCGGCGATGGCCGCCCGCCACTATGCGCTGGCGGTGCCGACCGCGCCGCCGGGAACGGAAATGCCGGAGCGGGCCGTCTTCTCGGCGCTGCTGGCGGGAGACTACGGCCTCGCCGCCGGACTGTCGCGCCGCGCAGCCGATTCCGGAAGCAATGCGGGCCTCGTCCGCCTGACCCTCGCGGCCGACGCGATTGGCCGGGGAAAGCCTGAGGCCGCCTTCGACGTCATCGAAGCCAGCGACCTGCGCCTCTTCAACAAGGTGATCGGGCGCAGCCTGCAGGCCTGGAGCCTCGCGGCGACGGACGGACCGCAGGCCGGGGAAGACTGGCTAAAGCGCAGCCTGACCGGCGATCCGCGCCTCGACAATGTCACGCTGCACACGATCGGCTTGATCCAGACCGCCGCGGGCAAGGATGCCGAAGCGCTTCAGACATTCGGCGCGATCTGGGCGACAGGTGCCCGCCTTGCGGCGGGCGCTGAAGCCTATGCGGAACTGCTCGCCGCCTCAGGCGAGCAAGAGAAGGCGCTCGATGTGCTCGCCCAGTTCCGCGACCAGGTCGGCTACAATGCTGCCCTCGCCGCGCTCGAAGCCAGGCTCAAGTCTGGCGAAGCCATTGCGCCGCGCCGCCTGACCACCCGCGAAGGCGCCGCGCTGTCCTTCTACCTGCCGGCCTCGGCGCTGATGTTCCAGACCGAGGATGATCTGGCCTCGGTATATTTCGTTTTGGCCATAGCGCTCGACCCGAACCTGCATCAGGCGCGCACGCTCTGGGCGCAGGCTCTCATGCAGGGTGACCGTCCCTCTGATGCCCTCGAAGTTCTTCGCGCCGTGCCGAAAACATCTCCTTACTATTCCGGTGCACGCGGACAGATGGCCAGCATCCTGCTTCAGCAAGACCGCGCTGATGAGGCGCTGCGGATTGCCGGCGAGGCGCTCGCCGGATCGCCGGATCGCGGGCTCAGCCTGCAGGTCGCCGAGATCTATCGGACCCTTGAGCGCTACAGCGAAGCTGAAGCCATCCTGACACGGATCATCGAGGCCGATGCTGCGGGCGGGCGCACGGACTGGCGCGTGATCTTCGTACGCGGTGCGACGCGTGAGCGGCAAGCAAACTTTGATCTGGCCGAGGCTGACCTGAAGCAGGCGCTGGCGCTGCAGCCGGACAATGCCACGATCCTGAACTATCTCGGCTATTCCTGGATCGACCGGGGCATCAAGCTGGAGGAAGGCTTCGACCTCATCCGCAAGGCCGTCGCGCTGGAGCCGCAATCCGGACAAATCGTCGACAGCCTTGGCTGGGCGCATTACCGCCTTGGCCAGTATGAGGAAGCCGTCGATTATCTTGAGCGCGCCGTGGAGCTTGAGCCGGGTGACCCTGTGCTCAATGATCACCTCGGAGATGCTTACTGGAAAGTCGGGCGGCGCAAGGAAGCAGGCTTCCAATGGCGCCGGGCGTTGTCGCTTGATCCAGAGCCGGAGGCGCGTGAGGCAATCGAGTTGAAACTCAAGGGCGGCATCGAGGTGGATCCCATATCGCCCGGTGCAACGGCAGCGCCTTGATGTCCGCTCTGACGGCGTTCGCTCCTGCCAAGGTGAACTTGTTCCTGCACGTTGGCGCGGCCAAGCCGAACGGCCGGCATGATCTCGATTCGCTGGTGGTCTTTTCTGATAGTCAGGCGAGCGATCATGTAAGTGTCGAACACGCCGATGACCTGTCTCTCGAAGTAACCGGTCCGTTTACGGAAGAGTCAGGCGCTCTTGCTGATAACCTCGTCCTGAGAGCCGCGCGTGCCCTGAGAGAGGCGTCCGGCGTCCGGAAGGGCGCGCACATTGTTCTCGGGAAATGGTTGCCGGTCGCCGCGGGGATCGGTGGCGGCTCCTCGGACGCTGCAGCGACGCTGCGGCTGTTGACGCAGCTTTGGGAGATTGATCCCGCGTACGCGGCGGCCATCGCGCCCGGGCTTGGCGGCGATGTGCCCGTCGCGCTCGCCGGTGTGCCGGCCATGATGCGCGGCGAGGGAGAGCGCGTCGAGGCGGTGCGCTTTCCGGGCCGGCTTCCGGCACTGCTGGTCAATCCGCGCGTCGCATGCCCGACGGGACCGGTATTCCGCGCCTATGACGCGGCCGGTGGCGGAAGTGCATTTCACGAAATCTATCCGCTGCCGGAATTCCCCGATCAGAACCAACTGACAGGCTGGCTAAGCCAGCAGCGCAACGATCTCGAAGCGCCCGCAATGGCCTTGGTGCCCGAAGTCGGCGATGTGCTCGCTGTCCTCAAGTCGCAGCGAGGGGTGCGGCTCGCCCGGATGAGCGGCTCCGGTGCGACCTGCTTTGCGCTCTTCGATGCCCTGTCGTTTGCGGAGCTTGCCTCCGTGGTGCTCAAGCAGGAGGCGCGCGGCTGGTGGGCCAAGCCGTGCCTCCTGGGAGCCTCTCCTTGAGCACGTTCGCCCTTGTGCTGGTACCTTTCCTCGTCAGCCTGCTCGTCTGTAGGCTGATGATCCAGCTGGGGCCAAAGGATGCCCCTGATGGCGGACGCAAGACGCAATCTGTGCCCGTGCCGAGCTCTGGCGGCATCGGTATCGTCATGGGTATTGGCGCGGGCATGGCCGTGCTGGCACAGCTCGGCGTACCGGTGGCCGAGTTGCTCTTCAACCGGCCGCTCGCCGGGATCACCGGTTTCATGGTGTTCGCTGCGCTCATCGGCTGGCTCGACGACGCAAAGAGCCTGCCGGCGACCGCGAAACTGCTTATCCTTCTCGGCGCCTCCTGGGGCGCGGTGCGGCTGGGTCTGATAGCCGAAACCCTGTGGATTGGTGGTCAGGGGATCAGCTTGCCCTGGCTTGTTGCTGCAGGGCTCGCGACGGCCTGGATTTTCGTGATGGCGAACGCTGTGAACTTCATGGACGGCGCGAACGGCATCGCCATGGGCACGGCGCTGATCATCCTCTGCGCACTCGCCATGATGCTGGCGCCGTCTGTCCTCCTTGCGCCGGATCAGAAAGCCGCTGCGATGCTTCTCTGGTTCCTGCTCGCCGCTGCTGCCGCGCTAGGCGGATTCCTGTTCTGGAACCTGCGCGGCCTGCTGTTTGCGGGAGACGCAGGCGCCTTGTCCGTGGGCGGACTGATTGGCGGGGCCTCCGTCATGTTCGCCATGACGGGGCCTGTCTTCGTGCCGCTGACGCTTTGCCTGCCCATCCTGATCGATGTGTTCATGACCTTGGCCTGGCGCGCGAAGCATGGCCGGCCGCTGATGCAGGCGCACCGTGACCATGCCTATCAATTGCTGCTGCGATCCGGCTGGAGCCATGACCAGGTTGCCCGCGCCTGGTGGCTGATGACGGCCGTCTGCGCGGGCGGTGTACTTGCCGGCCCGTTTGCCGTCGCAACCGGCGCCTATTCAGCGGGCGGAGTGCCGGTCGATGCGCTGGTGTTTGCCATTCTGCTGGCGGCAGGTGTTGCGATGTGGACGTATCAGCGGCTCACCCTCGGCCGCGCACTCGAGGCTCAATAGGCCCGGCTCACGCAGAAATCGGCGAGGTCTTCCAGCGCGTCGCGGAAAGGCGATGCGGGCAACGTGCGCAGGGCGCCTTTCGCCAGGGCCGCATAGGCTTCGGCTTCCTGCACCGTTGCCTCCGAGGCGCCCGTCGCGCGGATCAGGTGCACGGCGTGGGCAAGGTCGGAATCTTCCTGCGTTGCCGGGTTCAGCGCCCGGTCCCAGAATGCGCGGTCATCATCGGAGCCGCGGCGGCGCGCGATGATGACGGGCAGGGTGATCTTGCCTTCCCGGAAATCGTCGCCGACCGATTTGCCGATCACGGATGTCGTGCCGCCATAGTCCAGCACGTCATCGATGATCTGGAAGGCGAGGCCCAGATTCTTGCCATAGGTCGCTAGCGCGGGGGCATGGGCTTCGCCGCTCGCAGACAAGGCGCCGGTTTCGGCGGCCGCTTCGAACAGCGCGCCGGTCTTGGCTTCGGCAATGGCCAGGTATTCCTCGGTCGGCAGGTCGCGTGCCTGCATGGCGGCGAGCTGGCGCACTTCGCCTTCGGCAATCGTCGTCGACGCGGTGGCTAGCCGGTTCAGGATGCTGAGGCTGTTGGTTTCGACCAGCAGGTTGAAGGCGCGCGCGAACAGGAAGTCGCCGACGAGGATCGAGGCATTGTTGCCCCAGATCGTCTTCGCCGCCGGCTTGCCGCGCCGCATCGTGCTTTCGTCGACCACATCATCATGCAGCAGTGTGGCGGTATGAATGAATTCGACAGCTGCCGCGAGCGCATGGGTGGACGCATTCGCCTTGCCGACAGCGTTAGCAGCGATCAGCGTGATCAGCGGGCGCAGCCGCTTCCCGCCGGCAGAAACGATATAGCCCGACAGGTTCGGAATGATCGCAACGGGGCTCGCGGCGCGGGAGGCAAGCAGCTCTTCGACCTGCGCCAGATCGTCCGCCACCAGCCCCTGCATCCGGTCCACGACCGAAGACAGTGCCGCCTTGCTTTTCGGTTTGGGCGCGACGGTCAAGCGGAGCTCCGGAACTTGTCTCTGACGGTTAAGTAATTCTACGAGGGGCCGCCGCCAAGGCGACGTGGCACCGGGCCGCATGTATTGACCCCATGATGGCCGTGTCTTCAATCGGGATTCGCGCGGGAGGCTGACAAGCAGGCCGGATTCGCGCTAGAAGTGCCCCATGAAACACATTCTTTTGATCCCCGCACTTGCTGTAATGGCCGCCTGCGCGACGGTGCCGGTCTATGGCCCCGCCAAATCCGAAGGTGGTCAAGGCTATCTTTCCCAGCAGATAGAGACCGGCCGTCACAGGGTTTCCTATACTGACAAGGATCCGGTCCGAGCCCGAAACATGGCGCTTCTGCGCGCGGCCGAGATCACACTCTCTGAAGGCAAGGACTGGTTCGAGATCACCAACCAGGCCACCGAACAGACCGATGGAGGAGGCCGTGGCGGCGGCACCTCGATCAGCGTTGGCGGCTCTGCTGGGTCGGGCGGCTATTCGGGAGTGGGCGTCGGGATCGGCATCGGCTTCCCGCTGGGCGGCGGCGGCAGTTCCGGCAAGACAACCGAGATCATCGAAATCGTCACCGGCGCCGGTCCGAAACCGGACAAGCCGGAAGCCTATGACGCCCGCTCGGTTGACCTGAACCTGCGGTTCCAGACGCCCTGATGGAAGAAGTGTTCCGGACGAACGATCCGGTGAAGCTCTCGTATGTCGAGCATTTGCTGTCTGACGCGGGCATCGAGTTCTTTGTTCTTGATCGTCACATCTCTGCTGTCGAAGGAAACATCGGTGTTTTTCCACGGCGCATCCTCGTGCAGGATTCCGATCTTGTGAAAGCGCGTCTCGCGCTGACCGGCGTCGAGCCCGGATGACCGCCTCGACCCAGGATACCGTCTATCAGGGCCGGGTGAAGCTGGTTCAGCCTGAGTCAGGCTTCCGTGCCGGGTTCGACTCGCTTGCGCTCGCTGCGGCGCTGCCGCTTCTGGAAAAGGGCGACGCACTCGAACTTGGTTGCGGCTGCGGCGGTGCCTTGTTGCCGGCGGCGTACCGGCTTTCGCAACTGCGTTTCACCGGAATAGAACAAGATGCAACAACGGCGTCATTGGCGCAGCAAGGCGCGGTCCTGAACGGATACGGCGAGCGTATCCAGGTGCACACGGCGGAAGCATCAAGCTGGGTAGAGGCCCATGAGAACCGGTTCGACCTGGTCTTCGCCAACCCGCCTTACTTCGAGCCCGGCAAGATCTCTGCGCCCGGCGAGGGCAAGGCAGGCGCCTATATCGAGAGCCTGCCGCTCGAAGGCTGGGTGAAAGCGATGCTGTTTGCAGCGAAGCCCCGGGCGCCGGTGATCCTGATCCACCGCGCCGCCGAGTTCGCCCGGCTGCTGGTTCCGCTGGACCGGCAGGCGGGCGAAATCACCGTGTTGCCGATTGCCTCAAAGCCCGGCGAACCCGCCCGGCGCGTGCTGGTGCGCGCCCGCAAGGGCCTGAAGCGCGGGCCGCTCACCCTGCTTGCGCCGCTCGTGACACACACTGCGGATGGCGCGGCGCGCACCGAGGCTGCCGAGGCGATCGTTCAGGGCCTGCCCATCGTCTGGTGACCATCGATATGTCTTGCAATCCGGGGCATTCGTTCCAACCTTGAGTGTTGGGGGAAGGCCGGAGGACAAAGGGTAATGTTTACGATCCTCTTCATCCTGAGCGTTGTGCTCGGTATAGTGATTTCGTGGATCGGCTGGTTCGGCCAGCACGACAATAATGGCGAGCGCCGCGGGCCTAAAAAGTGAGACCGGTTGCGCAGGGCCGGGCTTGGCGCTAGGCCGGGGCGTCCCTGATCCGTGAGCCATCCATGCCTGCGCCCAAAGCCCATGCCAAGCCCAAGTCCTTCCAGGACCTGATCCTGACTCTGCAGGCCTATTGGGCGGCGCAGGGCTGCGCGATCCTGCAACCCTATGACATGGAAGTTGGCGCCGGCACGCTGCACCCCGCAACCGTGCTGCGCGCGCTTGGGCCGAAAGCCTGGCGGGCCGCCTATGTGCAGCCTAGCCGCCGCCCCAAGGATGGCCGCTATGGCGAGAACCCCAACCGGCTTGGCCATTATTACCAGTACCAGGTGATCCTGAAGCCGAACCCGCCGAACCTGCAGGACCTCTATCTCGAGAGCCTTTACCGGATCGGCATCGATCCCACGGTCCACGACATCCGCTTTGTAGAAGACGATTGGGAGAACCCCACCGTCGGCGCCTGGGGCCTTGGCTGGGAAGTCTGGTGCGACGGGATGGAAGTCAGCCAGTACACCTACTTCCAGCAGGTCGGCGGCCTCGATGTGGCGCCGGTCTCGGGCGAGCTGACCTACGGTCTCGAGCGCCTCGCGATGTACGTGTTCGGCGTGGACCGCGTCTATGACCTGCCGTTCAATGATCCGGCCTCGGCTGTGCCGCTGACCTATGGCGACGTGTTCCTCGAGAACGAGCGCCAGCAGAGCGCCTTCAACTTCGAACATTCGGATGTCGAGATGCTGAAGCGCTGGTTCGCCGATTGCGAGAACCAGTCGAACGCCTTGCGCGCGGCCGGCAAGCCGCTGCCCGCCTATGACTATGCGCTGAAAGCCAGCCACACGTTCAACCTGATCGACGCGCGCGGCGCGATCAGCCCGACCGAGCGCCAGGCCTACATCGCGCGTGTGCGCGATCTCGCGCGCGGCGCGGCGGCGCTGTGGGCGGAATCGCAAGGCTAGGGCGGCTCGCCTTTTTTCTTTGTCCGTCTAAGTCTCCGCTTTTGGAGGAAGACCCATGACCGAACCGACAGTTGCCGGAAACCAGCCGATCCCGGTCGAAGTGGAAGAAGGCAAGATGTACTGGTGGTGCGCCTGCGGGCTCTCCAAGCGCCAGCCCTTCTGTGATGGCAGCCACAAGGGAACCGAGTTTGTGCCGCAGGGTTGGGAAGCGCCGAAGACCGGCAAGGTCTTCTTCTGCGCCTGCAAACGCACCGGCAAAAGCCCCCTGTGCGACGGCGCCCACAACCAGCTCTGAACCAAGCTGAACAGATATTCATATAAAAACAGCGCATTAAGCAAAGATTCTTTGTATTTCGTGCGACGGAACCGCGTTGCCGCCTCCGTTGAACGGGCATGATCTGGATGACCGGGTCATGATCGCTCAAGGAGGACTACAGATGTTCAAACCGCTGATTGCTGCTGCCCTGATTGCCACCTTTGCGGCGCCCGCCGCGCTGGCCGGCCCTGCCGAACGCCTCGGCCGGATCGACCATCGCCTGACCGCCGCCGAAATTCGCGGCGATATTCCGCAAGGCAGCCGCGCCGACCATGCCGAAGACCGTCTCGACCGTTTCGAGAACAAGGTCGATCGCCGCGAAAGCCGCCGGGATGAGGCCTATGACCACGGCCGCCGCGATGTGATCGAGGACCGCCTCGACCGCGCCGAGAACGTGGCTGACCGCCGCGAAGACCGGATCGACCGCCGGAATTAGGCGCAGCGCCTGAACCCCTCTCCCCTGGGAGAGGGGCAGGGGTGAGGGGGTGTTGCGCCTGAGATGATTGCTGAGGGTTGCTGACGATGCACCCCCTCACCCCCAACCCCCTCTCCCAAGGGAGAGGGGGCTTCCACCTGTCACCCTTGACCCCGGCGCGGGCGCGTCTATGCCGTGACCCACGCGAAACACCTGCCCGCCGGGACCCCATGGCCGAACTGCTGCTTGAACTCTTTTCCGAGGAAATCCCTGCGCGCATGCAGGCGAAGGCGGAGGCGGACCTTCTGGCCGCGCTGACGCAGCGCCTGAAGGATGCGGGCCTCGGCTGGAAAGCCGCGTTTGCTGTGTCCGGCCCGCGCCGGCTGACGGCCGTGATCGAAGGGCTCGATGCCCGTTCGGCCGATGTGCGCGAAGAGAAGAAGGGCCCGAAAGTCGGTGCGCCGGAGCAGGCGGTTGCGGGCTTCCTGCGCGGCGCGGGCCTCGCATCGATTGACCAGGCCGAGATCGTCTCCGATCCGAAGAAGGGCGACTTCTATGTGGCCTATATCTCGACGCCCGGGCGCGATGCGAAGGACGTGATCGCCGAGGCCATTCCGGAGATCGTGAAAACCTTCCACTGGCCGAAATCGATGCGAACTGCGGACGGGGACCTGCGCTGGGTGCGCCCGCTGCAGCGGATCATCTGCCTGCTGGATGGCGCGGTTGTGCCGTTTGAAGTGGGCGGTGTTGCCAGCGGCAATGTGACCGAAGGGCACCGCGTCCACGGGCGTGGTCCGTACACGGTCAAATCCTGGGCGGATTACAAGAAGCAGCTCGAAGGCAAGGGCCATGTGATCCTGTCGCGGGCCGACCGGCGCGCGCGCATCCTTGAGGGGATTGCGGACGTGTGCGGCAAGGCCGGGCTCGAGCTGGTGCCGGACGAGGGCCTGCTGGAAGAAGTGACAGGGCTCGCCGAATGGCCGGTGGTCGTGCTGGGCCAGATGGACCCGTCCTTCCTCGACCTGCCACCGGAAGTGATCAAGCTGTCGATGCGCACGCACCAGAAATATTTTGCGGTGCGCCGTCCGGGTACGGACGGCCTCGCGCCGAACTTCATCGTGGTAGCGAACATCACGGCCAGCGATGGCGGGGCGAAGATTGCCGAGGGAAATGCGCGCGTGCTGTCAGCACGCCTGTCAGATGCACGCTTCTTCTGGGAGAAGGACAAGGCGACGCCGCTGGAGGTGATGGGCGAGAAGCTGAAGACCATCGCGTTCAAGGAAGAGCTGGGCTCGGTGGGCGACAAGGTTGAGCGCGTGGCGGCGCTGGCGCGGGAACTGGCGCCGAAGGTTGGCGCGGACCCTGATCTGGCGGAACGCGCAGCGCGGCTGGCAAAGGTAGACCTCGTGTCCGAAATGGTCGGCGAGTTCCCGGAACTGCAGGGTGTAATGGGGCGGTACTATGCGCGTGCGGCTGGGGAGAAACCGAACGTCGTCGACGCGATCCGCGACCATTACAAACCGCAGGGGCCGAACGATGCCGTGCCGTCAGAGCCGGTGTCGGTCGCCGTCGCGCTGGCGGATAAACTGGATACGCTGACAGGCTTCTGGACGATTGATGAGAAGCCTACGGGATCGAAGGACCCGTTTGCCTTGCGGCGCGCTGCGCTCGGAGTTGTACGACTGATCCTCGGCAACAATCTGCGCTTCAGCCTCGACCGATACAATGATGCGCAGGTTCTGAAACACCAGATCGGAGCCGGCAACGCGGACTGGTCAAAGCCCGATATGACGGAACTGGCCCGTGCGATCATGAATGACGGGCTGTTCAGTGATCGGACAAACGCCGCGCTTGCCAATCTGAAGGGCGGGCCGCCGGCGTGGGCAAGCCGCGTGTCCGAACACGATCCGTCCGTCAGCGACAGTCTTCTCGATTTCCTGCACGACCGTCTGAAGGTTCATCTCCGGGACGAAGGCGTCCGCCATGACCGGATCGACGCGTGCCTCGCGATGCCGGAACGGTGCGATCTCGCTCTGATCGTGAAGCGCGTCGAAGCGCTTGGAGCTTTCCTCGAAACGGAAGACGGCGCGACGCTGCTGGCGGGCTACAAGCGCGCGGCGAACATCCTGAAGGCGGAAGAGAAGAAAGGTGCGCTGCCGGAGAAGCTATCTGTCGATCCGGCGCTCGTCGCCAAGGGACCCGCTGCCGAGCAGGCGCTGTGGAAAGCGGTGACCGCTGCCGAGGCTGCGCTCGAGGCGCCGCTCGCCAAGGAAGATTTCGCCGGCGCCATGCGCGTGCTCGCGGGCCTGCGCGCCCCGGTCGATGCCTTCTTCGAGGCGGTCATGGTAAACGATCCCGATGCCGCCATTCGCGCCAACCGCCTGGCGCTGCTCGTCGCCGTGCGCGATGCCCTGCACAAGGTCGCCGATTTCTCGAAAATTGAAGGTTAAGCACACCTGTTCCGCTTCGAAACGCTGCAGCGCGGCGCCCGCGCAACACCTTACCCCGTACGCGAGTTAACAACGTTGTCACTCGCCCCGGAGACGAAACGCGCTCTTCTCTTTACAGGTGCGATGCAGCATAGGACTTGCAAACGGACCTGCCGGATAGAGTTCACCGGTACCGGGACCTGACACAGGAGGCGATTTCGCATGGCTGAAGCAGCACGCAAGGGCGCAGAGCAAACCTGGGTCTATGCCTTTGGCGGCGGCACTGCCGATGGCGATGCCTCGATGAAGAACCTCCTGGGCGGCAAGGGCGCCAACCTCGCCGAAATGGCGAAGCTCGGCCTGCCTGTGCCTCCGGGATTCACCATCTCCACCGCCGTGTGCGTCGCCTATTACCAGACGGGCCGGGCCTATCCGGCAGGCCTCGAAGCGGAAGTGAACGCTGCGCTGGAAAGCCTTGAGCGCCAGACCGGCAAGGGTTTCGGCAGCCCGGCGAATCCGCTGCTGGTTTCCGTCCGCTCCGGCGCCCGCGCCTCGATGCCGGGCATGATGGACACGGTGCTGAACCTCGGCCTCAACGAATCGGTCGCCGCCGGCCTCGCCGAACTCGCCGGTGGCCGCTTCGCCTATGACAGCTACCGCCGCTTCATCCAGATGTATTCGAACGTCGTGCTCGGCCTTGGCCATGACGAGTTCGAGCACATCCTCGACGACTATAAAGAGCGCGAAGGGCTCGACCTTGATACCGACCTGACCGCCGAAAACTGGAAGGCTGTCATCGTCCGCTACAAGGAAGCCGTGCTGAAGGAACTCGGCCGGCCGTTCCCCGAAGACCCGCGCGAGCAGCTCTGGGGCGCCATCTCCGCCGTTTTCAACAGCTGGATGAGCGACCGCGCCATCATCTACCGCAAGCTCAACGACATCCCCGAAGACTGGGGCACCGCTGTCAACGTGCAGGCCATGGTGTTCGGAAACCTTGGCGAGACCTCGGCCACCGGCGTTGCCTTCACGCGTGACCCCTCGAACGGGCAGGCAATCTTCTACGGCGAATACCTGATCAACGCGCAGGGCGAAGACGTGGTGGCGGGCATCCGCACACCCGCGCCGATCTCGCGCGAACGCGCCGCCACGCTCGGCTCGGGCGACAAGCCGCTCGAAGATGCGATGCCGGAAGTCTACAAGCAGCTGCGCGATGTCGCGGCCAAGCTCGAGCATCACTACAAGGACATGCAGGATATCGAGTTCACGGTCGAAGCCGGCCGCCTCTACATGCTGCAGACCCGCAACGGCAAACGCACCGCCGCCGCCGCCGTGAAGATCGCGGTCGACATGGTGCGCGAGAAGCTAATCACTGAGAAGGAAGCGCTGCTGCGCCTCGATCCGGCCCAGCTCGACCAGCTGCTCCACCCGCGCATCCCCAGCGATGACGAGAACAAGAAAGCCGGCGGCAAGCCCTACGACGTGATCGTGAAAGGCCTGCCCGCAAGCCCCGGCGCGGCCGTGGGCAAGGTCGTGTTCGATTCCGATGAGGCCTTCCTGCTCGCCGGCAAGGGCGAGGACGTGATCCTCGTCCGCGTCGAGACGAGCCCGGATGACATCAAGGGTATGCACGCCGCCCGCGCCATCGTCACTGCTCGCGGCGGCATGACGAGCCACGCGGCCGTTGTGGCCCGCGGCATGGGCCGGCCCTGCGTCTGCGGCGCGAGCGACCTCAAGATCGACAATGCGCGCGGCGAGTTCACCGTGCGCGGCCGCACGTTCAAGAAGGGCGAAGTCATCACCATCGATGGCGGCACCGGCCGCGTCATGGCGGGTGCGATCAGCCTGATCAAGCCGGACCTGTCCGGTGATTTCGGTGAGCTGATGGGCTGGGCCGACAAGGCGCGCCGCCTCAAGGTGCGCGCCAATGCGGAAACCCCGCTCGACACCCGCACAGCCGTCGAGTTCGGCGCTGAAGGCGTCGGCCTCTGCCGTACCGAACACATGTTCTTCGAAGAAGAGCGCATTCCGGCGGTGCGCACGATGATCCTCTCGAATGACGAGAAGGGCCGCCGTGAGGCGCTCGCCAAACTGCTGCCGATGCAGCGTTCGGATTTTGAGGAAATCTTCCGAATCCTGGAGGGGCGCCCGGCGACCATCCGGCTGCTCGATCCGCCGCTGCACGAGTTCCTGCCGCACACGGACGAGGATATCGAAAACGTTGCCAAGGCCTCCGGCATCAATGCCGACGAACTGCGCCGCCGGGCACACGACCTTCACGAGTCGAACCCGATGCTCGGCCACCGTGGCTGCCGCCTCGGCATCACATACCCCGAGATCTACGAGATGCAGGCCCGCGCCATCTTCGAGGCAGCGGTCAACGTCGCCAAGGAAGGCAAGCTGAAGCCGGTGCCGGAAGTGATGATCCCGCTGGTCGCCACGCAGCGCGAACTCGCCATCCTTAAGGCGCTCGTCGACGCGACCGCACAGACCGTGTTCAAGGAAACCGGCATTACGGTCGACTATACCGTCGGCACCATGATCGAGTTGCCGCGCGCCGCGCTGCAGGCCGGCGAGATTGCTCAGTCTGCGGCCTTCTTCTCGTTCGGCACGAATGACCTGACTCAGACGACGCTCGGCATAAGCCGCGACGATGCCGGCCGCTTCCTGCAGGCCTATTCGGAGAAAGGCATCTACGAGAAGGATCCCTTCGTCACGCTCGACCAGGACGGCGTGGGCGAACTCGTGAAGATGGCAGCCGAACGCGGAAAGCGCACTCGCCCGGGCATCAAGCTGGGTATTTGCGGCGAGCATGGCGGCGATCCTGCGTCTGTGGAATTCTGTCACCGGGCAGGCCTCGATTACGTCTCCTGCTCGCCTTACCGAGTGCCGATCGCCCGTCTTGCGGCGGCACAGGCCGCGCTCAAAGACGCGGGAAAGTAACCAAAACCCGCCAAAACCGTGGACGCTTGAGTGTTGTTTTTCAGCAACAGGGCGCCTATTCGGGAATCGCTCAGGTTGATGGCGCCAACCCGTATAATCTTATTATTTTCAAAGATTTGAGCGTAATTTCCTCGAAGTTGCATAAACCCCGGGCGTCTACCAGCCGCCGGGCCTTTCGGTTTTGTCACTCATCGGATTGGCTGAATTATTGCTAGATAAGTCCGGGTGGGCCAAGTCCCCTTGTCCCGCAGAAGCGGGACGGGACGCGTGCGGTCCTCGACAACGAGTTCAAACCTGGAAGCCCGGGTCACAAGGCGGAACAATACCGCTGGCCGGGTAAAGAGGATGGTGATGTTAAGGTTTCTTCAACCAAGCCGGGCGAGGCTGGTTTCCCTGAATGGGCTGTTTCAAAAGCTCTATCGGTGGTGGCTAGGCATGACGGACCAGGAACAGCGCGAAGTGTTCATCCGTGGTGGGATGATTGCCGTTTGCGCGGTGACCGCCTCCGTTTCGCTTCCCGTGATTTCCAGCTCCCAGGCAAACCTGCGCGCCGAAGCCGAATACCGCGCTGAAGCCGAACGCTTCGCGATGTATCAGGATGCCGGCCTCGCGGTGCGCACCGAAGCCCACACACCGGCGCTGCTCGACACGCCCTGGCTGCGCACGGTCGAATACACGCTGAAGCGTGACCCCGACTCCTCGATGAGCCGCTATGCGATGCGCGACCGGGACGGCGCGGCACTCGAAACGCTGGCCTCGTTCCGCGCCGCTGAAATCCAGCGCGCCGAAACCATCGACTCCGAACTGATGTGCATGGCGCAGGCCGTGTACTATGAATCCGCACGCGAACCGCTGGAAGGCCAGCTGGCTGTCGCCGAAGTCATCGCCAACCGCATGAAGGATCACCGCTATCCGGACACGGCGTGCGGCGTGGTCTTCCAGGGCGCAACCCGTACCACCGGCTGCCAGTTCACGTTTACCTGTGACGGCGCGATGCGCACCAAGCCGAAAGGCGAGAACTGGGAACGCGCGAAACGCATCGCTGCACACGTCCTGATGAACCTCAATGAGGAACGCACCGGCGGCGCGACGCACTATCACGCAACCTATGTCGATCCGATCTGGAACTCCGGCCTGATCCAGACCAGCCAGGTTGGCCTGCACATCTTCTACCGCTTCCCGCGCGGCGCCGAATGGGCGAGCGTTGAGCGCAACTTCGAAGCCCGCAAACAGTCCGCCGCAATGCAGCTTGCTGCTCTGGATGCCGAAGCGGCGGCTGGCGAAGTGATCGACGAAGGCCTGCTCTTCGCCGATGCGAGCTCTGCTGCGGATGACGGCTATTACACGATCACCCCGACGGTTGCCCCGGCCGGTGTCTCGACCTCGACCCGAACAGTGTCGACCTCGGCGCCCCGCCTGATGAGCATCCAGACCGTTCCGGCAACCGAGGCAGAAACTCCGGCGCCGGAGATCGATGCCTATACCGCCCGCCAGATCGGCGCGGTCTCGTCGGCCTCTGTGGACGGCGCGCTCTGATCCTTCCGGCTGCGGCCAGACAGAAACACAAACAGAAAGGCCGCCAGCATTCCACCGGCGGCCTTTTCGATTCCGCAAGTTCCGTCTGCCTCAACTGCGCGGCGGCACGCGTGCCTTGATCTGCTTGCGCACGAGGCCCGGCAGCCAGCGCGTCATGAAACGGGCGCGCTCCGCCTCGCCGCCCACCATCACCTGGATATCCTCGCCATGCGCGGCCTCCCAGGCTTTCTCGGCGGCGAGCGACACCGGATAGATCGTTGCGCCATTGGCTTTCATCTGATCCGACATTTTCTCGTTGGCGCCGTCTTTCGCCCCCATGTCGAGGATCGGCGTATCAACGAACCAGGGCATCAGGCTGGTGACCTTGATGCCGAGGTCGCGGAACTCGGCGTCCAGCGCTTCTGAAAGGCCGCGCACGGCCCATTTCGAGGCGGAGTAAACGGCCAATTGCGGCGCCCCGACGATGCCCGCCGTGGAGGCGGTATTGACGATCCGCGCGCCCGGCGTCGCCCTAAGCAGCGGCAGCGCTGCATACACGCCATTGATCACGCCCTTCACGTTGACGTCGATCACGAGGTCGGAGTCTTCCGGCGGCACGTCCTCAAACCAGCCATGGCGGCCGATGCCGGCATTATTGAACAGCACATCCATCTTGCCGCCGGTTGCCTCGCTGAATCCGGCCATGGCGGCGGCCCAATCGGAACGCTTCGTCACATCCAGTTTCGCGGCGTGGGAGTTGCCGGCGCCAAGCTCTGCGGCAACCGCTCTCAGGCCCATCTCGTTGACGTCATAGAGGCCGCAGAACCAGCCGCGTTTCGAAAACAGCCGAGCCGTCTCCGCCCCGATGCCCGAGGCAGCGCCTGTTATGAAGATGCTCTTGCGGCCATTTGCGGCTGACATGTCTGGTCTCCGAATCCCTTGCGCCTCGGTGAGGCGCCACGGGCGGAACTGTCAGACAACATCAAGCCCGAGGTCAAGGTTCGGCGCCGAATGCGTCAGTGCGCCGGAGGAAATGAAGTCGACACCGGTCTCGGCGATTGCCGCAACGGAAGAGAGCGTCACGCCGCCCGAGGCTTCCAGCGGCACGCGGCCGGCTGTCAGCTTCACTGCAGCGCGAAGGTCGTCGAGGCTCATGTTGTCCAGCAGAATAGCGTGCGGGGCGTGAGCGAGCGCGATCTCGAGCTGTGCCAGCGTGTCAACTTCCACCTCGACCATCCGCAGGTGCCCTGCATAGGCCTTCGCGCGTTCGATCGCATCCGCGACAGACCCATTGCAGGCGGCAATGTGGTTGTCCTTGATCAGGATTGCATCGTCGAGGCCGTAGCGGTGTGATGTCCCGCCGCCGCAGCGCACCGCGCGTTTCTCCAGCGCGCGGTGGCCGGGCGTTGTCTTCCGCGTGCAGACGATCCGGGTCTTCGTGTGTGCCACAGCGTCGACATACTGGCGCGTCAGGCTCGCGACACCCGAGAGGCGGCCAAGGAAATTCAGCATCGTGCGCTCGGCGATCAGGATGGACCGCGCGGAACCGCTCAGCTCTGCAATGATGTCGCCGGGCGCGATGGCTGCGCCGTCGTGCTTCTTCAGCGTAAAGCGCACATCCGCATCGATAAGGCGCAGCGCATGTTCCGCAGCATCAAGGCCGGCAATCACGCCCGTCTTCCGGGCAGCGATGACGGCGTGCATCTGCGTTCCGGCCGGAATGGTCGCGTCCGTGGTCAGGTCGCCGGCGCGGCCAAGATCTTCAGCCAGCGCCAGGCGCACGATGGGGTCGAGGATGATGCCGGGCAGCGGCGGGATCGAGACTGTCATGAGTGCACACGTTCGCGGGGCGGTTGGGCAATGAATTGGCGCTGCGGCCGGCCGGTCTCGGGAAAGTCGGCACGGAAATGTCCGCCGCGGCTTTCGCGCCGCGCAAGTGCGCCTTCAGCAATCAGCCGGGCTGCTGTCAGTGCGGGCGCGCCGGGCGCCTCCGGTTCCATCTCGGCGCAAAGGTCGAGCAGCTTGTTAAGGCCTTTTGCCTCGCGAACGACGCCGCAATGCGCAGACATCGCCTCACGCAGTTGAAGCAGCCGCTGATCCGAAAGCGCTGCAGGGATCAACGCCTCGCTCGCCGCAGGTGCATCCAGCACTGCCGAATTCAGCCGCCGCGAAATCCGCTCCGCGAACACGACCGCTTCCAGCAGCGAGTTTGAGGCAAGCCGGTTGGCGCCATGCGCGCCGGTCGAGGAACACTCTCCGCACACGGAAAGTCCAGCCAATGTGGAGCGGCCCCAGAAATCCGAAACAATGCCGCCCATATGATAGTGCGCAGCCGGCGCTACGGGGATGCGGTCCGTGCGCGGGTCAATCCCGGCGCTCATGCAGGCGCCGAATACGGTCGGGAAATGATCCGGGAAATGATCTCCCACGGCCCTGCGGCAATCGAGGAAGGCGCCGCGCCCCGCCATCCGCTCGGCATGAATGGCGCGTGCCACCTCGTCACGCGGTGCAAGCTCTGCCAGCGGATGATAGTCCCGCATGAAGGCGCGGCCGTCAGCATTATGCAGCGTTGCCCCTTCGCCGCGCAGCGCCTCGGTCGCCAGCGGCGCGGGGTCGCGGCCGATATCGATGCCGGTCGGGTGGAACTGCACGAACTCAAGATCCGCCAGCAAGGCGCCCGCCGTGAAGGCCATCGCGATTGCGTCGCCCTGCGCTTCGCGTGGATTGGTCGTGACCTTGAACAGCCCACCCGATCCACCCGTGCAAAGCGCTGTCGCCCGCGCCGTGCGGGCTGTCAGCCGGCCGGCCGCATCGCGCAGCACCACGCCCGCGATCCGCCCGTTCGCGTCCTGCAGCAAAGAGACTGCGCGCGCACCCTCGATCAGTTCGATGCTGGGCGACGCCTGAACTGCAGCAACCAGTGCGTCCATGATCGCCTTGCCGGCCAGATCGCCCGACACACGCGCGACCCGCGGATGCGAGTGGGCCGCTTCCAGCGACAGGGCGAGCGCGCCTTCCGGCGTCCGGTCAAACGGCACGCCAAGCGCAATCAGATCGCGCACGCGGGCCGGGCCATCTTCGGCGATGAGCCGGGCGATGACGGGATCCACAAGTCCGGCGCCCGCCGCGACAGTGTCTGCCGCGTGCTGCTCCGGGCTGTCTTTCGGGTCGAGCGCGGCGGCGAGCCCGCCTTGCGCCCAGGCGGACGACGCGGCCTGTCCGAGCGGTGAAGGTGAGACGACGAGGCAATGCCGGGGCGCGAGTTTCAGCGCGAGGAAAAGCCCCGCGAGCCCGGCGCCAACGATCAGCACGTCGACGCTCGCGCCGGCTTCAGCGCGCACCCGGTGAGCAGTTTCCTCGAACATGGCCGGTATCAGGAAATCCCGTCATTCGCACGGCGGAATTCTACCGGCGCCGTGACGGCTGACACGAGCGCGCCGAACATCCGCTCTTCGCTCTGGATGGTCAGCGTGAAATTGTCCGGAACGTAGTACATTTCCGGCATCTTGGTCTCGAGCATCTCCTCGATGGTCGAGCGCACGGAAACCTGGTTGCCGAAGCGGCGCGCCTCGCACGACTGGCGCACGACCGAACGGCCCCATTGGGTGCACATCTCGACCGCCGTCAGTTCGCAGTTATAGAGGCCTTCGTCCGGATGCGGAGAAAGGTTCATCGTGCCGGTCATCACGCATTGGCCCTCGCGGTAGGGCTTGGTCTGAAAGCTCCAGTTGCCGAGGACATCGGAGCCGTCCTTGTCGCCCTTGCCTTTGTTCGCCTGTGCGGGCAGCCCGGCAGCAAGCGTGATCACAAGCGCAGCGAGCGCTAACCGGCGGATGGTATTCATGGACGCCTCCTCGACTAGGGTCCTGCGGTTGACTTCACTCTTTCGTCCTGCGCTTGGCAAGCCGTCTCGATCATACGTCCGTCAGATCACCATCTCGAGTTCCAGGGGAACCTGTCCGGTCTTGAACGATAGGGGCCGTGCCATCTTCGGCAAGGCGAGCATTGCATCCAGGGCGGCCTTCGCGCGCACGCGCACCTCTTCCGGAATGGTCACTTCATGCTTGCCGCTGACGAGGCAGTCATAGATGTTTTCCAGCGTGATGCGCTTCATGTGCGGGCACAGGTTGCATGGACGGATGAAGTTTACGGCCGGGTTCTCAGCCGCCACATTGTCGCTCATCGAACATTCGGTCAGCAGCACGACCTTGCTGGGCTGCTTCTCGGCCACATAGGTCGAAAGCGCCGAGGTCGATCCGGCAAAGTCGGCTTCCTGCAACACGTCCGGCGGGCATTCGGGGTGCGCCAGCACGATGACGCCGGGATGCGCCTCCCGCAGCTGCTTCACGTCTTCAGCCGAAAACTGCTCGTGCACCTCGCAGGCGCCCGGCCATGTCAGGATACGGATGCCGGTCTGCGCCGCCACGTTCTTGGCCAGGTATTGGTCCGGCACAAGGATCACCGTGTCCGAATTCCATTCCTTCGCCACATGCTCGACCACCTGCGCGGCGTTGGAGCTGGTGCAGGTGATATGGCATTCGGCCTTCACGTCAGCCGTGCAGTTCACATAGGTGACGATCGGATAGTTCGGGAATTTCTGCTTGATCAGGCGCACGTCGGCGCCGGTGATCGAGGCGGCGAGCGAACAGCCCGCCCGCGTATCCGGGATCAGCACCGTCTTCTCAGGCGCCAGGATCTTTGAGGTCTCGGCCATGAAATGCACGCCGGCCTGCACGATGATGTCAGCATCCGTGGCTGCGGCCTCGCGCGCCAGCTGCAGGCTGTCGCCCCGGAAGTCGCCGACCAGGCTGAAGATGTCCGGCGTCATGTAATTGTGTGCGAGGATCACGGCATTCTTCGCGCGCTTCAGCTTGTTGATCGCCGCCACCAGCGGCGCAATCGCGGGCCATTCCATCGGCGTCACGAAATCGGCGACCAGCGGATAGAGTGCATCCGTTTCGGCCTTCACCGCGTCATCATAGGCAAGGCCGCGCGCTTCGGCGGCAGATTTGCCGCGCAGCGGAGTAGGTGTCGGGCATCCGGGGCCGGCATCGATCAATCGCGCCATGGTAACCTCCTTCACCGAGCGCTTTTGCTCGATTTGAGTATAAGTTAGGCCTGAAGACGCGGAATTCAAGGTCGGGCCTCAAACACCACAAGGATCAGGGCTCGTTCGTGACAGCGACACTACTTTTGCGCACTTTGAGCAAAAGTATACCTAGCGCAGAGACGTGCCGGGGGCAAGGCCGCTGCCCCTTTTTGGCCATTATTGCTCCAAAGGGCACGCGAGGCGGCGTCAACTATTACGGATCAATCCGGAGGCCGCTTGAAAAACGGCAGCAAAGACCTCCCGCTCTTGCGCCGTCATATTCACCCCCGCGCCGTACTGCTTGAGCATCTCAAATTCATGCCTTTCGGCTCGGGTCAGCCGGCGTCGTGCCACGATTGTCCGGAGTTCCTCGAGCTGCTTTTTGTCCGCCTCGCTGATTTCCTGACTGGCGACGTTGATGCTAACCAGCTGCTCGGCGGCGAGCGTGCGATCTTGCAATCGGCCTTGCCGCTTAGGTGCCCAGAGGCGGGCATCTTCGGCGGAGAGTTGCAGCACGCCGGGCGCCTGTTCCTCATCCGACAATCGGGCAGCGAGCGCACGGGCTGCAGCGAGAGTTCGTTTCTCACTCAACATCGCGAAGGCGCGCGTCCGCTGCACATCAAGACCGCGATCTGAACGTATCAAACTCAAAATCCGCGATAGGTGCTGATAGTCTGTCTCCGGACGGTCGTCTGCATGCGAGGCCGCAAAGTCTGCGATGGCATCATCAAGAAAGCGTTCGTATTTCCGCCGCCTCGCATGCGCGTCGTCTGCTTCGACGCGCTCCGCTTCCACCAACTCCGGGTAAAGTTCGCTCAGTTTCTGGAGGCGTTCTCCGAGCGATCCCACGAGCAAGCCCTCTGCCAGCCATTGGACGACCGCCAACCGGCGTTTGTCATCTTCCTTTGCGCTGCCGGACAGTGCCTCCGTGAGTTCGCTCAGGCGGCGGGGATTATAGCGGTAGTCACCGCGGTCGAGTGCGGCGCTTTCCTTGCGGTGATCTTCGAAAAAGTCCTGCCATTTCTGCTGCAAAGGCGGCTCGCCGTTGGCGGGCTGTTGCCAGGCATCAAGCAGGATCTTGTTCTCCATGAACGGGTCGAACAAATCGACCTGACCGCTCTTGAAAAGGTTTTTCTGGCCGTGATTGCGCTGAGCGATCCCGATCGCTTGAAGCAGCGCAGCGATGATGACGAGGTCGATCACAAGCCGCGCAATGAACAGAACATGGCGTGCCAAAGGGGTTTCGGCTCTGAACACCGGCGTTTGGTCAACATCATAGATGTCGATCCAGGAAACAATTGGAACGCCTTTTGCGAGTTCGGTGCCGAAGAAATTGAACCAGTTTATCAAGGACTGGTCCTGTGCAGTTGCAGGAAAAATCCCGAACTGGAGCTGCAACTGCCGGAGTGCGAGCGGCACGAGCACGAATAGCCAAGCATACCCCAGCAGAGCCTCGTCGCGCAGATCATTCGCAAACCCGATCCTGAACTGATCGGACTTCGTGGTTTGTATCCGGAGCGCTTTTTCGCGGTCTTCTTCCACCCATGCCCAGCGCCGGCCAAGTGCCAGAACAATGAGCATAGCAACGGAGATCGGCACCAGCCCCAGCGGGTTTGGCAGCACGAATCCAAGCACGGCAAGTGGAAGCATGATCAGGCATAGGACGACTTTGGAGCGGATCCAGCCCGGCAAGGTGGCGCCTGAAAGCGGGGCGAGCAGTCGGACCAGCAAGGCGTCTATCCCGCTCACGATGGCGCCGGGGTGGGCGGCGCCGGCAGCCTTGATCTTCATGTCAGGTGCTTGTTCGACCAGGGCCTTGAAGCCCGCCAAGTTTGTAATCACGATGAATGACAAGAAAGCGAGGACCACCAGGCCCATGCTCATCAATCCGAAATATCCATTCAGTGAGAACATCTTCTCGCCTGCCGCCCAGGCGCCACTGGCAACGAGCAGGATCACGACAATTGAGCCGACGATTGTCGGCATGCCCATCGGGCCTTCCGGATCGGCAAGATAGCTTGCCGTCTTGCGCGTGTTCATCGCTTCCACGGCCACCAAATGGTAGCCGAATGCCAACGGAACAAAAGCGGCGCCAATTGCCGAAAGGAACAGGATCACGACGTAGGGAGGCCAAGACGGGCCGGGCGACATATTCTGCTTGAATGCTGCCCAGCACAGGAATGCCAGCAGGCCACCGAGCAAGAGGAATGCGCTGTAGTAACCCGGGCGCTCCTCAGTACCCAGATCATGGCATTTTGGTGTGTCTTCCCAATCACGCACCACAAGCAGCAAGCCGATAAGTATGTATGCAGCGAGACCTGCAATGCTCGCGAATGCAATTTCCCGGAAGTTCGCCTGCGGCTCAATTCCCGCTAGGATCGGCACCGCCACGTAAAGGCCAGCGCTAGCGATTGCAAAGGCCGCCAGAAAGAACTCCAGCTCGTGCAACGGGCCAAGCCGTTTGCGGCCTCGCCATGCCATGTTTCCCCGACGCTCCCCTTGGCTCATAAGCCGCTCCCTCGTTTCCCGCCAAGCGGGAAACTAATCACTCCGTCTCAAAGTTGGGAAGGGTGTGTTTGGGGAATCTTTCGATTTAGTCCCCAAACAGTTCCAGCGCGGCGCTGGTCATTGCGTCGACGCCGGTGGCGATGGCGGGATCATAGTCGGGCGCGAAGAGTGGCGAATGGAGCGAGGGCAGCGGCATGCCGTCGATCTGCGAGGCGGCATACTTGTCCGGGTTCACGCCGCCCAGCCAGAAGATCAGGCCGGGAATCTTCTCCTCGGTGCGGGCGAACTGGCTGAAGTCTTCGCCCCCCATCACCGGCGGCACGGCGCGGACATTTTCCTCGCCGAGCTCTGCGGCAACGGCTTTCATCGCGCGCTCGGTCAGGCCGGGGTCGTTATAGGTGGCCGGCGTATAGTCGCTCTCGATGGTGATTTCCGGCGGCGGCGCGCCGAATGCGGCGGCCTGGCCTTCCGCGATCCGCTTGATGCCGTCGAGCAGCATCTGGCGCGTCTTGTCCTCGTAGGAGCGCACGGTGATCAGAAGCTCGGCCTCATCCGAAATGATGTTGTGCTTGGCGCCTGCCTTGAACGAGCCGACCGTGACGACGGCGGAGTCCAGCGGGTTCGTGTTGCGCGAGACGAGGCTTTGCAGCGCTACGACGATGTGGCTTCCGACCAAAACGGGATCAACGGTCGTGTGCGGATAAGCGCCGTGCCCGCCGCGGCCTTTCACCTTGATGTCCACGGAATCGACGTTGGCGAGCGCAAAACCGGAGGAATAGACCACCGTTCCTGCAGGCGCGCCGGCCGAGACGTGAAGGGCAATATTATAGTCCGGCTTCGGAAATTTCGAGTAGAGCCCGTCAGCCAGCATGGCCTGCGCGCCAAGGCCGATTTCCTCCGCAGGCTGAGCAATCATCACCAGCGTGCCTTTCCACTTGTCCTTCTCCGCGATGAGGCGGCGGGCGGCGCCGACCCATACCGTCATGTGGATATCGTGGCCGCAGGCGTGCATGACCGGGCTTTCGACGCCGGTCCAGGTTTCGGAGACAACCTTGGAGGCAAAGGCGAGGCCGGTATTCTCCGGCACGGGCAGCGCGTCCATGTCGGCGCGGATCAGTACCGTCGGGCCGTCGCCATTCTCGAACACGCCGACGACGCCGTAGCCCGCAACACCGGCGCGCACTTCGCCGTAGTCCTTCGTCGATTTCTCCTTCACCCAGGCATCGCCGAGGCCTTCAGTGACAGTAAAGCCAAGCGTTTTCAGCTCATTAGCGAGGATTGCAGCGGTCTGCGCTTCCTTGAAGGAGAGCTCCGGTGTCTCGTGCAGTTGCTTGTAGAGGGCGACGAGGTTCTCATCCGCCGTGCGCAGCGGGCCGACCGGCATGCCCGGAACCGCGTTGACCGAGGCGGTCGCCGCCGTCTCACCGCCGCCACCGGCTGCGCTCGGGCCTGCGCCCGTTTCACTACCACAGGCTGCCAAGAGGGCGATACAGCCCGACATGAGGACCGACTTGAAGGTTGCATTCATGGGCCCGGCCCCTCTCAAAAAACAGTCCAGAAATAGTCTACAAGTACTCCACAAGTCCGCCAGACTTCTGGAGTGTTTCCGGCGAAGCGTAGCGGCACGGGGCGGCGGGGGGAAGGCCTTTCCGTTCAGGCCGTCTCGGGCGCGATCACCCGTACGCCCTTGTCGCTGCGTTTGAGGATTGTGGTGACGGCGAGGTCGGCGGTGACGTTGCCGACGGTGCGGAAGATGTCGGGGATGACTTCGACCGCGAGCAGCAGCGGCAGGAGTTCGATCGGTGCGCCCATCGCAAGGCAGATCGGCGCGACCGAGACGAAGAAGCTGACCTGGCCGGGCAGGCCCACCGAAGAGATCGACACCGCGAAGGCGACGAGCCCGGCGGCGGCGAACTGGGCGGCTGTCGGCTGGATTCCCGAGACATGGCAAATGAAGAGGACGACAGCGAGATTGGCGACCGGGCTGGTGAGGCGGAAGACCGCCACGGCGAACGGCAGCACGAGGCCCGCGACATGCTCGGGCACATCAAGGTTCTTGCGGGCGCATTCGACCATGACGGGCAGCGTGCCGATGGAAGACTGGGTCGAGAAGGCGACGACCTGCGCGGGGGCGATCGCGCGCGCGAAGCGCAGGGGGCCGACGCCGCCAAAGATTGCCGCTAGCGGATAGCAGGCAAGGGCGGTGAGGATGCAGGCGCCGGAGACCAGCAGCACATAGTGCAGGATCGCGCCGGTCGAACCGAGGCCGCTTTTCAGGCCGAGCGTCATCGACAGGGCGAAGACGCCGAGCGGGGCTGCGAGGAGAACCCATTTGACGATGACGATCATCGTATCGGCCACCGCGTCGAAGAATTTGACGAGCAGGATACGCTGATCGTCGGGCAAGCGGGTGACGGCGAACGCGAAGAAGAGCGCGAAGATCACGAGCGGCAGGATGGCGTTGCTCGCGGCAGCGGACACGGGGTTTGACGGCGCGAGCGAGGCGAGCCAGGCCCCGAACTCGATGGCCTGCGGCGGCGGCGCATCCGCGCCTGTGGCGCCGGCGACCAGCTGGCGGGCGCTTTCGGCATCGACCGGCAGGGCAACCAGCACGGCTTCAATACCGAGGAAGGTAAGCACGATGGCGCCGGCCAGCAGCGCGGCAAACCAGCCGAGCGCCTTTGCGGTCAGCTTGCCTGCAGACATTGCGTCCGACACTGCGGCAACGCCGACGACGAGCAGCGCGAAGACGAGGGGCACGACCGTCATCTGGAGGCAGCCGAGCCAGAGCTTGCCGATGGCCTCGGTTGTCGTGACGAGGCCTTCCGGCACGGCGCCGCTGCCTTCGACGGCTGAGCCGATGGCAAGTCCCAGCACAAGCGCGATCAGCACCCGGAAGGCGAGTGATTTCAGAATGGACAAAGTCAGGCTCCCTCAGCTCACCCTGTTCTGAGCATCGCCGGGAGTAGCGCGCAAGAGCGGGCGGACAACAACGGCGCCCGCCAAAAGCCTGTGATGAGAGCGTGCCCTACCGGCGGCCGCGTTTCAGGTCTTCACCGAGGCGAATGTCTTCGGGCTGGCCAGAGAGGCGGTGGCGGTAGACCTGGATATTCTCGAGAACGCGCTGGACGTAGTTGCGGGTCTCGGAGAACGGGATGAACTCCACCCAGTCGATCGGGTCGATCTGTCCGGCACGCGGATCGCCATAATCACGCACCCACTGGTTCGGGCGCGACGGGCCGGCGTTGTAAGCGGCAGCGGTCATGATGTAGCTGCCGCCGAACTGGTTGATCAGCGTGTCGAGGTGCAGGCCGCCGAGCGTCATGTTGTATTCGGGCCGTTCGGTCAGCCAGGCCTGTTCGTAAGGCAGGCCGCGCAGACGGGCCTCGGCCTTTGCGGTGGCGGGCATGAACTGCATCAGGCCGCGCGCGCCGACAGAGCTGCGGGCGTTCGGATTGAATTCGCTTTCCTGCCGCGTGATGGCGAGCACATAAGCGCGCTCGACTTGCGGCTGGCGGGAAAGCTTGAGGTTCAGCACCGGATAGGACGCACCCGGCGCAACAACGCCGCGCTGCAGGCCGGCCTTGCCGACGCGCACGCCGACATCCGGCGTCGTGTACTGGTTCGTCAGTGCCGAGAGCATTTCGAGATCGACCGGCTGGGTCAGCTGGTCATCGAGGAAGAAGGCGAAGAAGCGGAAGCTTTCCGTCTCGCCGGCTTCGCCGAGCAGGCGCATGGCCTGGACAACGGGCATCGCATCGAAACGGGCCTGATCTTCGGCTGTCGGCACCGGCGGAGCGCCGAGGTCGATCTTCTTGTCGCCGGTGCGTTCCGAAGCGAGCTGGCCGTAATAGGTATACTTGTGGGTTGCGGCGGCGCTGTAGGCGGAAAGGGCGGCGTCCGGCTGGCCGAGGGCGTCACGCGCGCGGCCGGTCCAGTAATAGCCGCGCGACAGGCTGACCGGGCTCGAGACACCGGCGGTCATCTTTTCGAAATGCCCGAGACTGCGGGTTGCGTCGCCGTTCAGGCGCAGCGCGATCCAGCCGGCGAGCCATTCGGCATCGGCAAAGTCCGCGCCGGTATTCATGCCGTGCGGCGCAGCGAGCTGGTAGGCGCGCGTATAGTTGCGCAGTTTCAGTTCCTCGCGCGTCGCAATCGCGCGCTCGTCCCAGAGGCGGCCGCGGCCACCGGCGGGCACATCTTTCCCGTCGATCTGGCGCAGGAGGTCCGAAACGCCGTCAACCTTCTTGGAGCGGCGCCACTTGGCGCGCTCGTAAAGCAGGCCGGGATGCGTCTGCAGGTGCGACGGCACCGCTTCGATCATGGCGTCGACATTCTTGGCGCGCTTGGCGAGCGCATTGCGGGCATCGACCAGCTTGCGATGGTCTGCCGTCAGCTGCGGTTTCAGGGCTTCGGCATCGCTGCGCTGGTTGGTCCACAGCAGGTAGTCGACGCGGGCGCGGTGATCGTCCTGGCTGAGCGACTGGCCATAGCGGGCGAGGACGATGCGCTGCAGGTCGCTGTCCAGAGACTGGTTGCGCCAGACATCCTTGATGATTTCGTCGGCGCGCGTCCGGTTGCCGGTTTCGCGAAGGGCATTGGCGAGGGCGACCTTGCCGGCGCCCGTGGCAGGCCCCGACTTTTCGAGCCAGGCAACACGGGCGGCCGCATCAAGCGACGAATCCTCGATGATCGCCTCTGCGCGCTGGCGCATCTTGGCAGTCTGCGGCCAGTCCTTGAGCAGGGTGAGGGCAAGGTCGAGCTCGTCAAAGGTCATGCCCGGCACGCCTTCGCTGGCGCGCTTCCACATGATCAGGTTTTTCAGGACCGGGTCCGGCGCTTCATATTGAAGGCGGGCAAGGTCGCTCCAAGCGCCACGTTCAGCCGCCGAAAGGGCGCGGGCGAGGTAGAGGGAACTCGCCGTGCGCGTCGGGATCGCAGCCGCGGGCGGCAGGAGGACCGACTCGGCAGCGGCGTTAACATTCATCACCTGGGCTGGCGGCGCGGCGGCGGGCGCCTCCGCCAGCAGGTTGCGGCCGGGCTTCAGGCTGGGCGTTTCCGGCGCATCCGAGGCTGCAGCCCCTGTAAGAACAGCAGCCGCAGACACAAAAACAGCGAGATTCCGGATAAGTCTCATGGTCGCCTATGTTTATTTCTGTCCCGAAGCGTGACAATCCAAGCATCGCAGCCTAGCACGCATATCCCACGAATTCCTGAAACGAATCCCTGAAAAACTGGCAATAATAAGATGTTCTCCGGATCCATTCCTGCCCTTGTGACACCTTTCCGCAACGGGGCAGTGGACAAGAAGGCTTTTGCCGATCTGGTCGAGCGCCAGATTGCCGGCGGATCGGCCGCGCTGGTGCCGGTCGGCACGACGGGGGAAACCTCGACCCTGTCGACCGAGGAGCACAAGGCGGTGGTGTCGCTGTGCATCGAGGTGGCGGCGGGCCGGGTGCCGGTGATTGCGGGCGCGGGCTCAAACGCGACCGAGGAGGCAATCGACCTCGTGCGCCATGCCAAGGCCGCGGGCGCGGATGCGGCGCTGGTGGTTTGCCCCTATTACAACAAGCCGAACCAGGCGGGCCTCTATGCCCACTTCAAGGCGATCAATGACGCGGTGGCGCTGCCGGTGTTTCTCTACAATGTGCCCGGGCGGACGATTGTCGACCTGATGCCGCAGACGGTGGCGGCGCTGGCGGCGCTGCCCAACATCATCGGCATCAAGGATGCGAGCGACGAGATGGAGCGCGTGGCGCTGCACCAGCACCTGATTGGACCGGACGAGCAGTTCGTCCAGCTGTCCGGCGAGGATTCGAGCGCGCTGGGCCACCGGATGATGGGCGGGGCGGGGTGTATCTCGGTGACGGCAAACGTGCTGCCGGAGGCCTGCGCGGCGATGCACGCGGCGTTTGATGACGGCGACCTTGAGACAGCTCGGGCGATCAACCAGCGGCTCGTGCTGCTGCACCGGGCCATGTTCTGCTCGCCCTCGCCGGGGCCGGCGAAGTATGCGCTGTCGCGGATGGGTCTGTGTACGGACGAGGTGCGCCTGCCGATCACGCCGCCGGGCGCCGAGGCGCGCGCGCAGATCGATGCGGCGCTGCGCCATGCCGGCGTGAATATCTGAAACGATGGCCACCAAGCCGAAAGCTCCTGCCGTCAAAGGCCGCACCGACGGGATGGTCGCCGAGAACCGGCGCTCCCGCCGCGAGTATTCCGTGGAGGATACGCTGGAGGCGGGCGTGATGTTGGTCGGCTCGGAAGTGAAATCCCTGCGCGATGGCAAGGCGAACATTGCGGAGGCCTATGCCTCGGTGGAGCAGGGTGAACTCTGGCTGATAAACGCCGAGATCCAGACTTATGGCGGGGCGAACCGGTTCAACCATGAACCGCGCCGCAAGCGGAAGCTCTTGGTCTCGAAGCGGCAGCTGGCGAAGCTGTCGCAGGAGGTCGAGCGGGCCGGGCGCACGATCGTCCCGTTGAAGCTCTACTTCAATGACAAGGGCCGCGCGAAACTACTGATCGGCGTCGCCACCGGCCGCAAGGCGCATGACAAGCGCGAGAATGAAGCCAAGCGCGACTGGGCACGCGACAAGGCGCGGATCCTGAAGAGCGGCTAGAGCAAATTCCGCTCAAGTGGCCACCGGTTGAGCGCAAGAATTTGCGACCAATTCAGAGTCCCAGATCAAACACCATCTTCATCGCGCCGTCGGCCCGGCGGTCGAAGAGGTCGTAGGCGCGCGCGCCATCAGACAGCGGAAGCGTGTGCGTGATGTACTTCTCCGGCTTGAAGCGGCCTGACTGGACGAGCGGGATCAGCTCCGGCCATTCCTGCGGGACCGAACATGTCCCGATACGGAAGGTCAGGCCCATGCCGAAGGCTTTCGACATCGGGAACTCGAATGTGCGGTCCTGCGCGACGCCGACCACCGAGACCGTGCCCCGCTTGCCAGAGAGGCCGAGGGCTGCGCGGATTGTGGCGGAGTGGCCGACGGCTTCGATGACGCTGTCGCACATCCGGCCGCTGGTTGCGTCCTGGATGATCTCGCGGGCATGGGCTGGGTCCGGCGTTTCGAGGCCGATGGCGCGGCCGGCGGCGCGGCGATCTTCCACGAGGTCGATGCCGAAGACGCGTGCGGCGCCCATGATGAAGGCGGCCTCCGCGGCGAGGAGGCCTATCGGGCCGAGGCCGACGACGGCGACGGTAGAGCCGCGCTGGATGTCGGCATTGCGCGCGCCGAACCAGGCGGTGGCGAGCGCATCGGTCATCATCAGCGCCTGGTCGGCCGTGATGCCGTCCGGAATCTTCTGGGCGTTGAAGTCGGCTGCGGGTACACGGACGAATTCGGCCTGGCAGCCCTGCAGCTTCGAAGAAAGTCCGTAGCAGCCGGCGGCATTGTTCGCACATTTGTTGACGACGCCGGCGAGACAAGCGCGGCACTGGCCGCAGCCGACGGCGGCCGAGATCATCACCTTGTCGCCCACCTTCAGCTGGCGCACACCGCGCCCGGCCTCGACGACTTCGCCGACTGCTTCATGGCCGACGCAGTAGCCCGTATCTTCGGAGAAGGTCTCGCCATGATAGATGTGCAGGTCGCTGCCGCAGATGGCGCATTTGTCGACCTTGATGATCGCATCGCGGTCATCGTGCAGTTCGGGATCCTTCATCGTGTCGAAGGCGATGTCGCGGGGGCCGCGGTAGACGAGGGCTTTCATGGGGCGTGTCCTTGGTGCGGGGCTTTAACTGATCCAGCGGTTGGCGCGTTCGAGCAGGCCGATGGTGCTGGCATGGAGCTGGTCGCCGGTCGCTTTCGGGGCCTTGCCGGCGCAGGCGCGGGCGTAGGTGCCTTCGAGAATGATGCCGAGCTTGTAACAGGCGAGCACGCCGTACCAGTGGATGTGCGAGAGGTCGCGCGTTGTCTGCTTCGCATAGTGCGCGACGAGTTCGTCCGCCGACGGAAAGCCTTCCCAGGGCGTGACCGAGACCGTGCCTGTATTGCCCTCCGGCCAGGTGGCCAGTAGCCAGCCGAGATCGAGCAGCGGATCACCGATGGTGGTCAGCTCCCAATCGACGATGGCGGCTAGGCGCGGGGCATCGAAGCGGTACATGACATTGGCGAGGTGGTAATCGCCGTGGATGATGCCGGGCGAGAAGGTCCGTGGGCGGTGTTCTTCGAGCCAGCGGCTGACGCCCGCGATATCCGGCAGGTCCTTGAGGCCGTCCCATTCGGGAAACTCGGCATAGGATTCCAGCTGCGCCTTCCAGCGGCTGACCTGGCGCTCGAGGTAATTGTCGGGCTTGCCAAGGCCTGTGAGGCCGAGGGCGGCATAATCCTGTGCGCCGAGGGCGGCGATGCCATCGACGAGCGAGAGGCCCATCTGGTGGCGCAGCGCCGGCGAGGAGGCGAAAGGCTCGGGCAAGCCGGTGGTGGCGTTATATCCGTCGATGGGCTCCATCAGGTAGAAGGCGGCGCCGAGGACATTCACCTCCGGGCAGGCGGCGATGAGCTCCGGGTGCGGAACATTCGTGCCCTTCAGCGCGGCGAGCACGCGCGCCTCGCGCACCATCGTCTCGTTTGAATTGGCGCGCAGGACGGGCGGCGGGCGGCGCAGCACATAGGTGCGCCCTGACCGGGAAAACTTCAGGAGGATGTTCTGGGTGCCACCGGCAAGGCGCTGGACATGTTCCAGCGGCCCGGAGCCGAGGCCCTGAGCATCCATCCAGCTGGCCAGAACGGCGAGATCGACATACGTTTCCATCGCGCCAGAGTGGCCAATGCCGGGGCTTTAGCCAAGGGCTTCCTTCGCGGCAGCGAAGACATCTTCGAACATTTCAGCGGTCAGCCGGCCGGTGTTCGTGTTGTAGCGTGAGCAGTGATAGGACGAGAGGAGCGTGACCGGCCGTCCGTTCACGGACACGTTATAGCGCGTGCCATGGCCGAAGGGATGAGGCCCGAGTTTCACGCCCAGAGCGCGCAGCGTGGAATCGTGGCTGATCTTGCCGAGGCAGACGATCACCTTCAGTTTCGGCAGCGCCGCGAGGCGCGCCTTGAGGAAGGGGCGGCACTGGTTGATCTCCTCGCCGACGGGCTTGTTCTCTGGCGGCACGCAGCGCACCGCGTTGGTGATCATCGCGCGTTGGAGCTTCAGCCCGTCGCCCGGATCGGCGGCATAGGTGCCTTTCGAGAAGCCGAACTTGTCGAGCGTCGCGTAGAGCAAATCGCCCGCCCAGTCGCCCGTGAACGGGCGGCCGGTGCGGTTTGCTCCCGTCACGCCGGGTGCGAGACCGACGATGACAAGCTCCGCCGTGTCGCTGCCGAAGCTCGGCACCGCGCCATTGAACCAGGTCGGCTCCTTCGCGCGCACGGATTCGCGGTAGGTCACGAGGCGCGGGCAGAGGGCGCAGTCGCGGGGGGCTTCGGGTGGAGACAAGTGATATCCTTTCTTGAGCCCCTTCTCCCCTCGGGGAGAAGGGGTTGGGGATGAGGGGGCGAAGCGAGTCGCGCCATCTCTAGCGTCCCAGTCCCTCACCCCCAACCCCCTCTCCCCGCAAGCGGGGAGAGGGGACTTTGCGTGTGGTCTAGAGGCCGAGCTTTTCCTGAACCAGGCGGAGAAGATGATCGGTTGCAAATGCTTCCTGCGCCGGAACTCGCAGGACGTTCCAACCCAACGCATGCAAAAGCGCGTCCCGCTCGGCATCCCGAGAAGCGACGTCCGGTAGCTTGTGGATGCCGCCATCAATTTCAATGACGAGGCGGGCTTTGGTTATGGCGAAATCGACAATGATGCCATTGATCGGGTGTTGGCGACGCACGGGGAAACCGTGCTCGCGAAACGTTCGTAGAGTTTGCCATGCAGAGTCTTCCGGCGCGTTTGCAGACTTGCGGAGGCGTCGTGCGCGCGGGGTTGATGGATCGCGTGTCACGAGCGTCGTACCCCTCACCCCCAACCCCCTCTCCCCGCAAGCGGAGAGAGGGGGCTTTTGAGTTCAGTACCCATCCGCGCTGCCGTCCTTGCGCATCTCCGTCGCGGCGATCCATGCGCCTGAATTGAAGTCGCGCATGATGGCCTGGTAGCCGCCATAGTTGGCTTCGCAGCACTCGACTGTGTAACCGCGCGCCTGAAGTTCAGCGGCGGCGTCCGCGAGGCCGCGTTCGAGCATCACCTTGCCGGTGCCGGTGTTGCAATCATCGCCGAGCCGATTGGTCGGTTCGCAACCGCCATCATGTTCCCAGCGCGCGGCGTCGCCGGCTTCCTGCAGGCCCATGCCGAAATCGACAAGGTTGGTGATGATCTGCACATGGCCTTGCGGCTGCATCGCGCCGCCCATGAGACCGAAGGCGAGCCAGGGCTCATACGGGCAGGCGAGCTCCGGCGCCGTGGCGCGGACCTGGCAGCTGGGATAATCCTTCTTCAGCGCAAAGGCAGGGATGATCGTCTGGAACGGGCGCTTGCCGGGAGCGTAGACGTTGGGGTGGTTGGGATCGAGGCTGAAGAGTTCGCCCCGGTCCTGGAACATGAAGCCGAGCCCGTCCGGCACGAGGCCCGAGCCCATACCGCGATAGTTGGACTGGATCAGCGAGACCATCATGCCGTCCTTGTCGGCAACGGTGAGATAGGTCGTGTCGCCGTCGCGCAGGGCGGCATCCGTAACTTCTGTACCCGGAGCAACGGAAGGAGCGGCCTTCTTGACATCAATCGCCTCCGCGCGGCCGGCATTGTAGCCCGGCGCAACGAATATGGACGGGTCGATGCCCGAGAAGGCCGGGTCGGCATAGCCGAGTGCCCGATCTGCAAAGGCGAGGCGCTTGGCCTCAATCATCGCGGTAAGTGCATCGGGCGAGCCGAAGCCCATGGACTTGAGGTCGAACCGCTCCAGCATCTGCAGCATCTGGAGGGCGGCGACGCCTTGCGTGTTGGGCCCAAGTTCGCAGACGGCCACTTCCTGACGATACTCGACGCAGATCGGCTGCACCCATTCGCCCGTATGGGCGTTGAAGTCGTCATAGTCTAGCTTGCCGCCGATCCGGCCCAGATAGGCGGCCATGTCCTTAGCCATCACGCCCTTGTAGAATTCGTTGCGGCCCTTCTTGCCAATGATTTCCAGCGTGTTGGCGAGGTCCGGATTCCGGAAGAGGGAGCCGGCGACCGGGGCAGGGCTGAAGTAAAGCTTCTTAGCGTTGTCGAACTCTTCCAGTTCGCCGCGTGCGAAGGCCGGCTCGAAGCGCAGCGGTCCGCGTGACCAGTACCAGGCGATCATTTCCGGGATTGGCGCGCCTTCGCGGGCATAGCGGATGGTCGGGGCCAGATTATCCGCCATCGGACGTTTGCCGAACTTTTCGTGCAGGGCAAACCAGCCGTCCACGGCGCCGGGCACCGTCACGGTGATGGCGCCGAAAGAGGGCAGTTTCTTGCCCTCGGCGAAGGCATCGGCCTTGGCCTGCGCATCTGCAAGTGTGGCATCCATCGGCGCGCGGCCGGAGCCGTTATAGCCATAGAGTTGCCGCGTCTTGGGGTCCCAGACGATGGCATAGAGGTCGCCGCCAATGCCGTTGCCGGTGGGCTCGACGAGGCCGAGCATGGCATTGGCAGCGATGGCCGCGTCAACAGCCGAGCCGCCGGCCTTCAGCACGTCGAGTGCGGTCTGTGTGGCGAGTGGGTGCGCGGTTGCAGCTGCGCCATTGGGGGCGACGACAGCGGAGCGGGATGCAATCGGATGGCCGCTCTCGGGGCGTTGTCCCACCCGCGGATAGGCGTCATTCTCGAGGACGGGGCCGGGCATCGGGGCCGCTTCCAGGTCCTTCGGAATACCGACGGCAGGCATATCCAGCGCAGCTGGTTCAAACAGCGCGCAGGCGCTCAGCATCAGGGCGCCAAGGCCGCCCACGATCACACCACGCATCACTCAAATCCTCCGCCGCTGCGTTCCCGTTTCGGGAAATAATGGGTTGCCAGCCGTGTCGCGATTTCCTGGCCATCCGATGCGAACCTCGCCTCGGCAGCAATCGCCACGCTGTCGCAGACAAGATAGTCGTCGCTGACTTCAGAGAAAGCATCGTTGAACTCGCTCACGAGGGATGAGCGCAGGCTCCCGGGCTCGGGCGCCTCATAGGACAGCATGTCGGCCATGTAGCGGCGCCAGTACTGGTCGTCCCGCCCATTGCAGCGCACGCGGATGGCGTGGGCAGAGCCGAGGATGCGGGCGAGGTCGGCCGCGTCACGGAAATAGTCAGGCCCCCGCGCGGGGAGGCCGGATTGCGCGGCGCTTGTGCCGGAGGCCAGTGCAAGGCTAAGCACGAGCGCATGAAAACATGTCTTCTTCATGCGCGGACTTTCGCCCGCCTTCGCCCGCGGCTCAAGGGGCTGAGCGCTGCTGTCCGCATCGTGACCATCGATGATGCCGGCAAGGCGCATGACGGGGAAACGAGCAGCCTCCTGGCCGAAATCCCGCCGATCGACGTGGCTTTCGGCAATGCGGACGGGTTTTACTCCCCCGCCGTGCGCGAATTCATGACCGCGATCCTCAAGGCGCCGGACCTTGACTGGTTCCAGTCGGCGGCCGCGGGCATCGAGAATCCGGCCCTGATGATGATCGGCCAGAAGGCGCGCCGCTACACGACGAATCACACGCAGGCCGAAGCGATGGCCGAATGGGCCCTCTGGCAGGCGCTGGATTTCCTGCGGGCCGGGCCAGCACACCGGGCACAGCAGCAGGCGGGGACATGGAAGCGCCTCGGCGCGCGTGAGATTCGCGGCTCGCGCTGGCTGGTCGTCGGCTATGGTTCGATCGGTCAGGCGGTCGGGCGCCGGGTGACGGCGCTGGGCGGCGAGGTCACGGGTCTGCGCCGGTCCCCTGGGCCGGCCGAGGGCGCCGCGCGAATGGTGGCGCCGGATGCGCTGATGGCGGAGCTGCCGCGGGCCGATGTGGTTCTGCTCTGTCCGCCGCATACGCCGGAAACGGAAGGCATAGCGAACGCTGGCTTCTTCGCCGCGATGGCGCCGCATGCGCTGTTCCTGAACCTCGGGCGCGGGGCGCTGGTGGACGAGGCCGCGCTGATGGCAGCGCTGGATGCTGGCCGTCCGGCTTTCGCAGCGATTGATGTCACCCGGACGGAACCGCTGCCGTCAGACAATCCCCTGTGGACGCATCCCAAAATCGCCATCACACCGCATGACAGTGCCGATACACCCGGAACCATTGACGGTGCGGACGAGACTTTCCTTGCCAATCTTGAGCGCTACCTGACCGGCGAGCCCCTGAAGCACCTGGTGGACCCGGCGGCGTTCAAACCTGCCTGATCCGCGCTGAACTGGAGATTGCCATGCGCCTTGCCGCGAAAGCCTTGCTGATTGCTGCCACATCTTCGTTGGTTCTCGGCGGCTGCGCCAACAGCACGCCTGCCAGCGTCACGCAGGAGCCTACAGGGGCGTTCAAGGTCACCGGAACCGATGGCTCGGTAATCCGCGCCGTGCCGCTGGAGTCTTTCGACGAGGCCTGGGCGATGACCTTCCTGCCGGATGGCCGCGCACTGGTCACGGAGAAGGGCGGCACGATCTGGCTGCTCGGCGCCGATGGCCGCAAGGCGGGCAAGATTTCCGGTGGACCGCAGGTCGAGGCGCGCGGACAGGGCGGGCTGGGTGACATCATCCTCCATCCGGATTTCGCGTCGACCGGACAGGTCTATGTCTCCTATGTCGCCCGCGATGCGGACAATGACGAACTCTCCGGCGCAGTGGTCGAGATCGCGACGCTGTCCCTCACGGAGACGGGCGGCGCGCTGAATGAGCGCAAAGTGATTTGGCGCCAGTTCGATGTGGTGCCCGGTAACGGGCATTATGGCCACCGCCTCGCGGTATCGCCGGACCGGTTCCTGTTCATATCTTCCGGCGAGCGTCAGAAGTTCACGCCGGCGCAGGATATGGGCTCGACGCTTGGCAAGGTCGTGCGGCTGAACCTTGATGGCAGCCTGCCGGCCGATAATCCGTTCGCGGATCAGGGCGGGCCCGCGGCCGAAGTCTGGACACTGGGGCATCGTAACCCGCTCGGCCTCGCCTTTGCAGCCGATGGCAAGCTCTGGCTGCACGAGATGGGACCGCGGCATGGAGACGAACTAAACCTGATCGTTCGCGGCCAGAACTATGGCTATCCGGTCGTCTCGAACGGCGACCACTATGACGGACGCGAGATTCCGGACCACCCGACCCGGCCCGAATTTGCGGCGCCCGCGGCCTACTGGGTTCCCGCAATCAGCCCCGCAGGCCTCGAAATCTATGACGGCGCCCTGTTCGCTGACTGGAAGGGCAATGCGCTGATCGGCGGCCTGTCTTCCGAAGCCCTGGTGCGCGTCAGCATCACGCCTGAAGGCGCCGCAGCCGAGGCCGCCCGATATGAATGGGGCAAGCGGGTGCGCGAAGTCGAAGAGGGCCCCGACGGCGCGGTCTACGTTCTTGAGGACGATGACGGACGCCTCCTGAAGCTGACCCCGGCGGACTAGCAAGGCGTTGCAAGCCGGGGAGACTTGGCCCAGACGTGGGGCCGTTCAGCTCTGCCGGAATACACGCCGATGATCCGCACCTATGCCAACCAGTCGGGCCGCTTCGTCCTCGCCGGCGAAGACCTCGCCGCGCTTGACACCGCCGTCTGGGTCGACCTGCTGCGCCCCTCGAAAGACGAAGAGACCGCGATGGAGCGCGCCTTCGGCGTCGACGTGCCGACGCGCGAGGAGATGAGCGAGATCGAACTCTCGAGCCGGCTCTACACGGAAGACGGCGCTCATTTCATGACTGCGATGATGCTGTCGCACACAGATGGCGACAATGTGATGCTCTCACCGGTCACATTTGTGCTTGCGGGCGAACGCCTGATCACCGTGCGGTATGAAGAGCCGCGCGCGATCGACACCTTCGTGGCGCGGTGCCAGAAGGCAGGCCCGTTCACAGCTGAGAGCTTGTTTGCAGGCCTGCTCGAAGGCCTGATCGAGCGCGCGGGCGATGTGCTGGAGCGGACGGGGCATGAACTCGACGGCGTCTCGCGCGAGATCTTCGCCATCCCGCCACCCGCGCCGAAGCAAGCACCGGTGGCCGCGCTGCTGAAGCCTGAGCCGAAACCCAAGCCGCGGGATTTTCAGTCCGTCCTCGAACAGATCGGCCGGAAGGGCGACTTGCTCTCGAAGCTCTACGAGAGCCTCGTTTCCATCCAGCGCCTGCTCTCCTATGCGACTACCGCGGCGCAGGCACGCAAGCAGGACAAGGACGCCGCCGGCCGTTTCAAATCCCTCAGCCGCGATGTGCAGGCCCTCGTCGATCACGCAAGCTTCCTGACCCAGAAGATCAACTTCCTGCTCGATGCGACGCTCGGCATGATCAACATCCAGCAGACGGGCATCATCAAGATTTTCTCGGTCGCGGCCGTCGTCTTCCTGCCACCAACCCTGATCGCCTCGATCTATGGCATGAACTTCGACTTCATGCCCGAACTCGTCTGGCCTTATGGCTATCCCTTCGCTCTGGGTCTCATGATGCTCTCAGCCATCGTGCCCTACCAGTTCTTCAAGTGGCAGCGCTGGCTCTGATCCGTCACTCGGCGAGAAAAGCCTTCAGCGGAGCCAGCGATTGCGCCGGGTCTTCTTCCATCGGTACATGGCCGAGATCCTTGAAGGCGACGAGGCGGCTGTCCGGCAAGAGTTTCGTGTAGTCGGCCGAATTGCTGAACGGGATCAGGCGATCTTTCTTGCCCCAGAGCAGCAGCACCGGCGCCTTGATCTGCGGCAAACGGGTTGCAGGATCGGTCAGAACGGTTTGCTCGAGGCGCTTGAGCAAGGCGCCGCGCCCGCCGGGTGCCAGCATCAGGTCATGGTAGCGCTTGACGGTGGCTTCGGTCAGACGTTTCGGATCGCCATAGCTGGCCGCAAGGTTCGGCCGGATAGCGGATTTCGGCAGGGTGAAGCGCATTGCCTTCATCATGGCGGGCACATCCGCCGGCTCGCCATAGGCAAAGCCGGGGCTGGCAAAGCCGTCCGGCGAGATCAACACCAGCTTCGCAACACGCTCAGAGTGGTCCACCGCCATGTTCCAGGCGATCCGTCCACCGATGGAATTGCCAACCAGCGTTGCCTTGCCGATGCCGAGATCATCCATCAGTACAAGGATCAGGGCAATGCTGCGTGCGTCGGTATAGTCTCCCGTTGGATCCGGCGGCGAGAGACCGGAGCCGGGTAGGTCGAGCCGCATGACGCGGTAGTCCGACTTCAGCGCCTCGGCCCAGGACTCGAACGTGTGCAGGCTTGAGCCAAACCCGTGCAGCAGGATGATCGCGGGTGCATCCTTCGGCCCGTCCTCACGCACATGCAACTGCGTGCCGGCAACCGCGCGCATGTCGCTCGCCTGCCGGAGGTAGAGCTGCTCCAGTGCAGCGCGAGGCTTGTCCGGCGTGTAGAGCCAGCACCCGCCGAGCAGCACCGCCGCGAGCGTCACGCCCAGAAAGATTGTGCCCAGTTTCACGCCTGCCTCACGCTGCATCCTGCTGAAGACATAGGCCGATCCCCGCCAGACGCCAGCCCGGCGCCGGGTCAGACGACGATCTGGGCGCCGAGTTCGACGGCCCGGCCCGAGGGGATGTGATAGAAATCTGTCGCGTTGGTCGCCGAGCGCGCGAGCGCCACATACAGCTTGTCCTGCCAGAGCGGCATGCCGCCCTTCGGCGAGGCGAGCACCGTGCGCCGGCCGAGGAAGAAGCTCGTGTTCATGATGTCGAATTTCGGCCCGCCCGATTTGCGCAGCTGGGCCAGCACGCGCGGCACGTTCGGGCTTTCCATGAAGCCGAAGGACATCTCGATGGTCACGAAATCATCGCTCAGCCGGTGCATCACGGCGCGGGCTTCGTCCGCCACGCGCGGCGTGTCAGCCGTCAGCACCTTCAGCAGCACGTTGCGCTCGTGCAGCACCTTGTTGTGCTTCAGGTTGTGCATCAGGGCGATCGGCGCCGACTCGAGGCTGCCGGTCAGGAAGACCGCGGTTCCTTTCACCCGGACGGGCGGCCCGACCTTCAGCGAATCGATCAGGGCCGCAATGGGCACGGAATCGCGCAGCGACTTGGCCATGAGGATCGACGATCCGCGCACCCAGGTGAGCATCACGAACAGCAGGAAGCCGCCGAGCATGAGCGGGAACCAACCACCTGCGAATACCTTCAGCAGATTGGCGCTGAAGAAGGCGAGGTCGACAATGATGAAGGGCGTGACAATCGCAACCGCCAGCCAGGGCCGGAAGTTCCAGAGCCGGGTCATCACGATATAGATGAGGAAGCTGTCGACCAGCATGGTGGCTGTCACCGCGATGCCATAGGCCGAGGCGAGGTTGGACGAGGATTCGAACACGATCACGAGCGCAACCACGCCAACCAGCAGCAACCAGTTGATCTGGGGCATGTAGACCTGGCCGCGCTGCTCCTCGTTGGTGAAGCGAATCTCTAGGCGCGGCAGCAGGCCGAGCTGGATCGCCTGCTGGGTCAGCGAGAAGGCGCCCGTTATCACGGCCTGGCTGGCAATGATCGTGGCGGCCATCGTGAGAATCGACAACGGAAGCAGGCCCCAGTCCGGCGCCATGAGGAAGAAGGGATCGCTGGCACGTTCCGGATGCGCCAGCACCATCGCGCCCTGGCCGAGATAGTTGAGGGCGAGGCAGGGGAAGACGAACCAGAGCCAGGCGGCGCGGATCGGCCGTTTTCCGAAATGGCCCATGTCGGCATACAGCGCCTCGGCGCCGGTCACGCAAAGGAACACGGAGCCGAGCACGATGAAGGCGGCCTTGCCATGCGAGGTGAGAAAGCTGATCGCGTGGACGGGGTTCAGCGCGGCGAAGATGTGCGGGTCATCGCTGATGTGTGACAGGCCGAGCGCGCCGAGCACCAGGAACCAGACCACCATCAAAGGTCCGAAGACCAGGCCGACTTTCCCTGTACCGCGTGCCTGCGCCACAAAGAGGGCGATCAGGATGCCGACGGCAACGGGCTGGACGAATGAAGAATCGAAAGCGGGTATCGCGAGCTTCAGGCCCTCGACCGCCGACAGCACCGAAATCGCCGGTGTCAGGATCGCGTCGCCATAGAAGAGTGCCGCGCCGGCAATGCCCAGGAGGAAGACGAACTTCGTGCGCTTGCCGATGGCGTGCTGCGCCAGCGCCATCAGGGAAAGCACGCCGCCCTCTCCCTTGTTGTCTGCCCGCATCACGAAGATCGCGTACTTGATCGTCACGACGAAGATCAGCGCCCAGAGCATCAGCGAAATCACGCCGAGCACTTCGTTGCGCGTCAGGCCGTCGCCCATCGCTCCGTGAAGGGACTCGCGGAAGGCGTAGATCGGGCTTGTGCCGATATCGCCGTAGACGACACCGGCGGCGCCGACTGCCAGCGCCCAGAACTTGTCCTTGCCATGCCCATGCGCCGCGGGGGCGTAGGTCTCAGGGGATTGGCTTGGGGGCGGCGTTGATGGATCAGGAACAGGCGTTGAACCTGTCATTCTTGGCTCCGGCCGGGCCGATCGGAATCAGAAAATAGGCGTCGCCGATCGCGGCGGGGCGCGGCATAGGCCTTTTTCAGGGCAGGTGCAAACGCTGAAAATGCCGCGCCCGCCCCCTCGTGGCTAGGCCTTAACGCCAACCCGAAGGGCTGCCGTACGGGCAATCGCCGCTTCCGCATCGCGCATGATGTCGGCGACGATGGCTGCCACCGGTTTCACCTCGCGCACGCCCCCGGCTGACTGGCCCATGGCAAAGCAGGACTTGTCCATCGACAGCTTTGCTTCGTCCGTGATGCCGCCAATCCCGCCGATCACGCCGGTCTGGGTCGAATGAATCGCCTGGAACGGGAACGGCTTGATGTCCTGCGGGCGGCTTTCCCAGTCATTGATATAGTCATTGGTGCGGCAGCGCATCGGTTTGCCCGAATAGCAGCGTGTGCGGGTCGTGTCCGTGTCACCCGCCTCGACCACGGCCTGCTTGTACATGTTGGCGGCGTGTGCCTCGGCGGAGGCGATGAAGCGGGTGCCCATCCAGACGCCTTCGGCGCCGAGGGCGAGGGCTGCGGCGAGGCCGCGCCCATCATAGATGCCGCCGGCCGCGACCACCGGGATCTTCACCGACTCAACCGCCTGGGCCACCAGCGGCATCGTGCCGACAAGGCCGGTATGGCCGCCGCCTTCGCCGCCCTGCAGGATGACGGCGTCGCAGCCGGCTTCCTCGGCCTTGATGGCATGTTTCACCGCGCCGCCGACAACCATGACCTTCACGCCGGCCGATTTGAGCCGGTCCATGATCGGCAGCGGGACGCCGAGTCCCGCCACGAAGGAATCCGCGCCGCCCTTGATGATGACGTCCACCGATTCCTCGAGGCTTTCGGGGCTGGCGGCCAGCAGGTCCACGCCGAAGGGCTTGCCGGTCAGTTCGCGTACCTTCTTCATCTGGCCAGCGATGAAGGCCGGCGAGGTGCCTGCCATACCGAGCACGCCGTAGCCGCCCGCGTTGCACATGGCTGCACAGACTTCCGCGTAGGAAACCCCGCCCATGCCGGCCAGCATGATCGGATGTTGCACTTTGAGCAGTTCGGTCAGGCGGGTTTTCAGGGCCATGGGGGTCTCTCCGTTCGGTCGGCTGGGTTGCTCAATCCTTAGGCTGGCGCCGCCACGTCAACGCAAGTCTCTTTGGCAATCTGCACTTCCAGCCGCATTTGGAACAGAATTGCCGTGTCTTTGCCGCAATCTGGCCCCGATCTCTGGGCAAGAGCGCGCAGTCCGCGGATGATTCCGCCGGGCAGGGTGTCAAGAAGGAGGAGATCTCTCATGACGAAACTGTTTGCTGGCGCTGCCGCTGCAATTCTCTTCGCCGGAGCCGCTTTTGCGGGTGAACCGGCGACGGAAACGGAAGTCGTGGAAGCTGAAGCCGCTGTTGAAGCGGTCGAAGCCGAAGCCACTGGTGAAGCCGAAGCTGTCGAAGTCGAAGCAACCGTCGAGGCCGAAGTCGGCCCCGCGACCGCTGATGGCGAAGACGGCGTTACCGAAGAAGCCGCTGCCGAGTAATCGGCACGCGGCTTGAAGCTGGCCCTTTGCCCATAGGCGGGAGAGGGTTTCTTCAACCGAACCGCGACGGATTGACTGAGCTGAAAAATTAACTTTCGGCAATGTTGAAGGGGTGCTAAAGCCCCACCGTTCGCAAGAACAACTCAACAGGGGTACTACACATGAAAAAGCTGATCCTCGCCGCTGCTGCTGCATCGGCCCTGGTTCTCGCCGCTTGCGGCGCCACCGAAGAAGCCGCTCCGGCTGCTGAAGAAGCGACTGTCGAAGAGACCGTGACCGAAGCCGTCGAGCCGGCTGCTGAAGTCGTCACCGAGACCGTCGAAGCCACCACCGAAGCCGTTGACGGCGCTGTTGAAGCCACCACGGAAGCCGTGGAAGGCGCAACGACGACCGAAGAAGCTCCGGCTGCTACCGAAACCGCTCCTCAGTAACCTGAGCGCGGCCGGTTTACCGGTCTAAAGATGAGGCCGCTTCCCTTGGGAAGCGGCCTTTTTCGTTGCCTCGAGTCAGGGCTGACGCGAATCAGAACTTCGCGTAGCCGCCATCGATGATCAGCGTGTCGCCCGAATGGTACTTCGAAGCGTCCGACGCAAGGTAGACGGCGATGCCGCCGAAGTCGGCCGGCTCGCCCCAGCGGCGGATCGGCACGCGGCTGATCACTTTCGTCTGGAACACTTCCGCGCCCTGGGCCGCTTCCGTCATGTCAGTCGCGATCCAGCCCGGCAGGATTGAGTTTGCCCGGATGCCATACCGGCCATACTCCACCGCGCAGGCGTTCATCATGGCGATCAGGCCGCCCTTGGTGTGGGCATAGGCCTGGTTGCGGCCGGCGCCTTCGATGCCGGCGAGCGAGGCGGTGCCGACGAGGCTGCCGCCGGGATCGCCCTTCTTGGCGCGCGCCACCATCGACTTGGCCGCTTCGCGCAGGGTGAAGAAGGCGCCTTCGGAGTTGATGCGCTGGTTATAGCGCCAGGTCTCGATCGTCATATCCTCGAAGGCGGCGGCGCCCCGGCCGACCCCGGCATTGGCGATGCAGGCATCAACCCGGCCAAAATCTTCGACCGCTTCGCGCATCGCCTTCACGACCTGCGCCTCTTCGCCGACATCCACTTCCCAGGCCTTGACCCGTCCGGTGCCGAGCGCCGCGCAGTGTTTCACGGCGGCCGCATTGTCATCCGCCTTGCGGCCCCAGATCACGACATCGGCGTTCGACGCCGCAAGGGCCTCCGCCATGCCGAGTCCGATCCCCTTGTTGCCGCCGGTGACGACGCAGACCTTGCCGCTGAGATCAAAGGGTTTGTAGGTCATGTCGAAGGTTCCTCCCTGGAAGTGTTCTGGTGTGCTTTGCGTCTACACAGAGCTTCCGTCGCGGAGGGTCAAGGGGAGGATTTCAAAACCATCTCCCGCGCCGCCTCGATCACCCGGCGGGTCTCGTCCCAGAGCGGCAACTCGGCCAGCCGGGCTGGCGAGATCCATTCCGCATGGTCTGCGTCGTCGCCCGCCAACGGTTCGCCCGATACCCAGACGGCGGCATAGTCGAACAGCAGGTAGTGCCGCGCGACCGCGCCCGTCGTGCGGGAGGTGAAGATCGCATCGACGACTTCGACGAGGCCCACGAGCCGCGCGGTTATGCCGGTTTCCTCCGCCAGTTCTCGCAAGGCAGCAGCTTCGGCGCGCTCGCCGAACTCGATCCGACCGCCTGGCATGGACCAATCACCGGCCAGCGGCTTCGTCCCCCGGCGTATCAGCAGCACGTCCTCGCCGCGAAAGCAGACCGTGCCGACGGCGGGTTGTGGCTTGTCCGTCATGGGCGCCGCTCCAGCAGGGCGACCGTCTCGACATGGGCGGACCAGAGGAACTGGTCGATGGGGTGTATACGGAGGATACGGTAGCCGCCATCGACCAGCGTACGCAGGTCACGGGCAAGCGTCGCCGGATCACAAGAGACATAGGCAATCTTCGGCACCATGGACTTTGCGAGCTCCGCAACCTGCGCAGCCGCCCCCGCCCGGGGCGGGTCGAGCAAGACGCCGCCAAACCGCGACAGTTCCGCCGCGCCGTAGGGATTGCGGAAGAGGTCGCGCACCTCGGCGGTCACAGGCTTCAGCCCATGCGCTGCCCGTACGGACTCCTTCAGCGCCTCAATCGCCGCGGCATTGCCTTCTGCCGCCAGCACGCTGGATTCTGCGGCGAGGCGCAGCGCAAATGTTCCGCACCCGGAGAAAAGATCCGCGACACTTGAGGCAAACTTGAGGTGCTCGCGCACGATCCGCTCCATCTCGGCCTCTGCCTCGGCGCTTGCCTGCAGGAAGCCGCCCGGCGGGGGTAGCAGGCTCGCCGCGCCCGCAGGCACGCTGGGCCGCCGCTCGGTCAGCACATCCGCTCCTTCGATGGACACGCGGGCAAACCCGGCCCGAAGCGCGGCGCTCGCGGCTTCGGCGCGCGCGAGGGGCCTCGTCTCTTTCGCCACCCCCGTCACATGCAGGTCGAGGCCTGCCGCGGTCTCGGTCACCAGCAGGCTGATCCCGTCCTTGCCGGAGAGGAGGTATCCGGCGATGTCCTTGAGCTTTGGCAACGCGGCAATGATCGCCGGCCGCGCCACCGGGCATTCGCTCAGCGGCACAAGGTCATGGCTCTTGCGCGCATGGAAGCCCACCTCGACCGCCTTGCCGCTGCGCCTCGCCGCAAAGGTCGCGCGCCGGCGGGAGGCGGGCGGGGTAACCCAGGTTTCTGCCACGTCAGCTTCCAATCCGCGCGCGCTCAGTACACGGAGGATCAAGTCGCGCTTGAGCGCCGCATAGGGCGCCGCCGCCATGTGTTGCAGCGTGCAGCCCCCGCACCGCCCGAAATGCCGGCAGGCAGGCACGGCCCTGTCAGGTGAAGGTTGCAGGACCTCGACCAGCCGCAACCGGTCGCCTTCACCTGTCACCTTCACAACCTCGCCCGCCAGCGTGAACGGCACGCTCACGCGCACGCCATTCTCCTCGGCCCGCCCGTCGCCCTGCGCGCCGACCGAAAGGATGGTCAGGCTGCGCGCCTCGGAGGCAGGACGGTCGGTCTTTGCAGGCATCAAAGGCTCGTGACTGGCGGTGGGCTTTGTCCTCCGTTAGCAGGGGCAGGCGAACCGCGCAAAGGAGCCGCCATGGCAAAGGCAAACGGAAAACGGCGACCCATCAGCCTCGCCCTGCAGGGAGGCGGCGCCCACGGCGCATACACCTGGGGCGTGCTGGACCGGCTGAGCGAGGACGACACGCTCGACATCTCCGCCATCTCCGCCACATCCGCCGGCGCCATGAATGCCGTCGCCTATGCTGCCGGCCACTCCAAGGGCGGCCCGGAAGGCGCCCGCCGAGAACTCGAATCGCTCTGGCGCCGCATTTCCGAGGCGAGCGCCGCGCTCAGCGCCTTCGGCCCCGCCGGGTTTGCCTTCGCAACGGCGCTGCAATCCTTCGCCAGCCCGTATGACCTCAATCCATTCAACTACAATCCGCTGCGCCGCCTCGTCGAAGACGAGATCGATTTCGCTGCCGTGCAGGCCTCTGGTCTCAAGCTGTTCGTCTGCGCAACGAATGTGGAGACGGGCAGGGCGCGCGTCTTCGCTCGTGACGAGATCAATGCCGATGCGGTGCTCGCTTCGGCTTGCCTGCCGCAAAGTTTCCAGGCGGTCGAGATCGAGGGCACGCCCTATTGGGACGGCGGCTATATGGGCAATCCCAGCCTTTTCCCGCTGATCTATTCCGGTGCGCCGCGCGATGTGCTGCTGGTCATCCTCAACCCGCTCACACGGCCCGGCACGCCGAAACGCGCCGGAGAGATCCAGGAACGCCTCAACGAAATCAGCTTCAATGCCTCGCTGATCGGCGAACTGCGCGCCATCGCCTTCGTCCAGCGCCTGATCGATGACGGCATGCTGAAAGAGCCGATGATGAAGAAATACCGCAGGCTGAACATCCACGCGATCCGCGGCGGACAAGACCTCATCGGCTACGGCCTCTCCTCGAAGTACGACACTCGCTGGCGCCTCCTCACCGAACTGCGCGACCTCGGCCGCGCAGAGGCCGACCGCTGGCTCAGCGAATGCGCCGTGCATGTCGGAACGAATACGTCGAGCTTTGATATCCGCAAGGAGTTTCTCGAGACCTGAAAGGTATCACGGTCGCAGGACTGTGTAATTTGGGGTCCAGCCGGTCGCCGCTTCAACGTGCGAGATCATTTCGCGCATAGAAAACGGGCAGCGCAATACATTCGACCGAACCGGCGACCGGACTTCGGCGACGTGCAGATTGAGCTCATGCCTCCAGTAGACAGCGCCGTATGCCTGAAGGTGTCTGTCGACAAGGCTGCGCGCCTGCTCCGCGCCTTCGCGCACGAAGTCAACCTCCACACCGAAACTCCGCGCAATGAACGCGCTTACAATTTGCGCAACACCTTCCTGCGGATCGAACACGAACATACGGCGCGACAGCGGAGAGGCAGCGTCCAGTGCCGCCGGCACAAACGGGAGGCCAACGGCCCCAGCCAACACAGTTCTTCGATCCATCAGCATGCTGTACTTCTCCAGTCGGAACGGAGAAGGAACCACAGTTCCTGGCCAAACAGAATCCGTGGCCGGATTACTTTCTGTTCAGGAAACTCACCCGCGCCGCGCCATAGTCGCGGCCGTCCAGCAGCGACCAGCCGGGGAACATCAGCATCTCCTCTGATCCCGTTTCCACGACCACCAGCGCATCCTTAGCTAGCCATTTGCCCTCCACGAGGCAATCGAGCGCGGGCATCACGAGGCCCTTGTGATAGGGCGGGTCGAGGAACGCGAGGGTAAATGGGCTGCCGACGCCGGCGGGTTTGTCGCCAAGGTCGATGGCGGAGCGCCGGTGCAGGCGCGTGTTGCCGAACAGGCCCAGCGCCTCGATATTGTCGCGGATCGCGCCGCGCGCCGCGTGATCTGTTTCCACGAACAGGCAGAAGGCCGCGCCCCGGCTCATCGCTTCCAGCCCCAGCGCGCCGGAGCCCGCAAACAGGTCGATAACCCGCGCCCCCTCCAGCTGCGGCGCCCAGTCTGCATGGGCAATCACGTTGAACAGGCTCTCGCGCGTGCGGTCACTGGTCGGCCGCGTGCCCATCCCCTTGGGGGCAATCAGGGCGCGGCCCTTGTGCTGTCCGGCGATGATGCGCATGGATCGGCCATAGTCGAGGTCCAGAGGAAAGGGAAGATGGACAACCCTAGCATCTTCGAACGTCTGACAGTTTTAGGATTTTCCGATGACGTGGCTCAAGACTTCGCCGACCAAGTGCCGAGCGTCAGTTGTGTGACGAGATTGTCTGCAGCCCTAGTCTTTATTCGTTTCGTTTCTTCGATCTTCTTGGGGATTTTACTCACCGGCCTGATCTACGTTCTGTCCATATTCGTTTTGGACGACTTTGGTTACGTGTGCGGAATCGATGATCTTTCGAACGCAAAACTCGCCTCGTTCATACAGTATCTTGCCTCGCTCAGTGCATTAGGGTTGGCCGAGCGCTTCTTGGTGCGGCGAGCTTCGAGAAGCTTTCAAATTCGATACCATCTGCGTCCGCTACTTTTGATGTACTCAACTGGGAATGGCCCCGGGGCGGTCCGGAGAATATTCAACAAACATCCTCACTGCCGTACTGCAGACGACTTTCTTCAAGCTTTGAATACCTCGAACATGAAGCAGTTGGTCTGGTTCTGGATCACGTTGCAATTCGGGGTGCCTGCGGCCTACTTTCTTGTTCCAACTGCATGCGCGTAAGTCCGAACGAGAGCTTGCGGCTGGATCAAGTCTTCTCGTCCTTCGACAATAAGGAAACTCGCAATGGCCGAAGTCACCACCGAAACCCACGGCGCCGTCCGCCTCATCCGCTACGCCAATCCGCTGCGCCATTACATGACCGCCGAAGGCAGCGGACTGATGCTGGCAGCGGTCGAGGCCGCCGTCGCCGATCCCGCCATCCGCGTCCTCGTGCTCACCGGCACGGACGATGTCTTCGTACGCCATTATGATGTCTCGGAGATCGTCGCCGTGGGCGAGGCGGTGCGGGCAGGGCAGCTGAAACCGGAAGACTTCGAGCGCGGCGGCTTTGCTGACATGATCCGCGCCGTGTTCAATTCGCCCAAGCCCGTCATTGCGGCCATCAACGGCGTCTGCATGGGCGGCGGCTTCGAACTGGCGCTCGCCTGCGACCTGCGCATCGCACAGAACCGCGTGCCGCTGATCGGCCTGCCGGAAACGCGCATCGGCATTTTTCCGGGCGGCGGCGGCACGCAGCGCCTGCCGCGGATGATCGGCGAAGCAAAGGCGCTCGAATTCATTCTCCGTGGACAGACGGTCGATGCAGAAGGCGCGCTTACTCTCGGCCTCGTCAATGCCGTGGCCGCCGATGCCGTCGCCGAGGCCCTGGCGCTCGCCGCCGAGCTCTCCGCCCGGGGCGCCGAAGGCCTCGCCCATGCCAAACGCCTCGTACGCGGCGCGCTGACCTGGGGGCTGGAAGACGGAATCCGCGAGGAACAGCACGGCTTCCACGCCGTCCTGAAAGCCGACAGCGCCATGGCCGCCATGAAGCACTTCCTCGCGACCGGCGAAGACATTACACGGTAGCGATGACAGTCACGCTTTCCCCCATGTCCCGCGCCCTCGAGCTGGCCCGCGCTGCCGCCGCGGCCGGCGAGGTGCCGGTTGGCGCGGTGATCGTGGATCCCGCCACGGGGGAGATTGTCGGCGAGGGGGCCAATGCCCCGGTCATGGCGCATGACCCCACCGCCCATGCCGAGATCATCGCGCTGCGCTCGGTGGCGGCAAAGCTCGGCAATTATCGCCTCACCGGCCTGCACCTCTATGTCACGCTCGAGCCCTGCGCGATGTGCGCCGGCGCAATCAGCTTCGCCCGCATTGGCAAGGTCATCTTCGCCGCAAGCGATCCCAAGGGCGGCGCCATCCTGCATGGCCCGCGCTTCTTCGAACAGAAAACCTGCCACTGGCGTCCTGAAGTCGAACAGGACGAGGCGAGCGATGTCGAGGCGGGGGACTTGCTGCGCGAGTTCTTCCGCTCACGGAGGTAGGCGCCGGGGCTTGCTTTCCCCAATGTCACGCGCTCCAGATCGTCCAAAGCCGCAGGAGCCCTCATGACCGCCACGCTGAAAATCGAAAACGACATCGCAATCATCACGATGGATGACGGCAAGGCCAATGCCATCAGCCTCGCCATGCTGGAGGCCGTCAACGCCGCGCTCGACGAAGCGGAAAAGTCCGCCAGCGTCATCATCCTCACCGGCCGGCCCGAGCGGTTCTCCGCCGGCTTCGATCTCAAGTTCCTCGCCTCCGCCGCGCCGGAAGATGTGCGCCGCCTCGTCAATGGCGGCGGCAAGCTCGCCTTCCGCCTGTTCACCTCGAAACAGCCGGTCATCATCGCCGCCACCGGCCACGCCATCGCCATGGGCGCCTTCCTGCTGCTCGGCGCAGACACGCGCATTGGCGCACGCGGCGCCTACAAGATCGGTGCGAACGAAACCATCAACGGCATGACGCTGCCTGGTTTCGGCGTCGAGCTTCCCCGCGCCCGGCTCAACCCGATGTATCTCACCGAAGCCCTCGTGCAGGCCCGCCTCTACTCGCCGGACGAGGCCGTGCCCGTCGGCTGGCTCGACAAGGTGGTGGAGCCCGGCGACCTGCATGCTGCTGCGATGGCCGAGGCTGAACGCCTGAAGCCGATCGCGAACGGCGCCTACTGGCGCAACAAGATCCTCGCCCGCCAGCCCGCCATCGACGCGATCCGGCCGACCCTGGCCGACTGATTGAATTAGAATTCACGAAAAGAAATTATTGTAAGGCAATAATTTCTGTCCTATATCACTCCCGAACAGGGAGATCCTACGCATGACCCGCTCTGAAACCAACGAAACGCCGGCCTCCGCCTTGCGCGATACCTCCTGGCTGTCCGTCGGCGCCATTGTCGTGATGGTGGTGCTGCTGGGCTCGGTCGCCGCCGATATCGCCGGCAAGGTGGGCACCAAGGTTGTCACCCGGGAGAACTGGCATGAAGTGCTGAATACCTTCCTGCTGGCACTTCTGGTCAACACGCCAACCCTGATCGTTACGGGCGTCCTCGGTGATTTCTCCGGCCTGTTCAGCCGTACGGGCGAGGGCGAAGTCTTCTCGCAGCGCAATCTCAAATCGCTCCGCAGCGCCGGCAGCGGCCTCATCTGGGCCGCCGCCGCCAGCGCGATCATCGTGCCCACGGTTCTCAGCTGGACCACCGGCGACGGGCGCGGCTTCATCTGGCATGTCAACGACCTCGCCCTCGGCACGGCCGCCATGGGCGCCGCCATCCTGGGCCTCAGCCATGTCTTCGCCGAGGGCATGCGCCTCAAATCCGACAGTGACCAGATCATCTGATGGCGCGCGACATCATCGTCACGCTGGATATCATGCTTGCCCGGCGCAAGATGAAGGCGAAGGACCTCGCCGCCGCCATCGGCATCACCGAGGCAAACCTCTCGCTGCTGAAGTCCGGCAAGGTGAAGGGGGTGCGCTTCGAGACGCTGGCCAAGCTCTGCGAAGTGCTGGAATGCAAGCCGGGAGACCTGCTCGATTTCGGACCAGTCGCTGCCGCGTCAGCGCCCGCGCGGCAGGAGGAAGACGGCAATCTCGCCTGATCTGCGCCGCGCTGGCAGGAAAGGGCTGACAGCCGACTCCGCCCTCGCTTAGTGTCGTGTTGCAACGCAGACGAAAGAGGAGGCGCGCCTGGAACAAGTCATCGATCACGCCTCCGGCGGCCACGGCCCAAGTCCCACGCTGATCAAGGACCTGCTGGTCTTTCTGATCGCAACCGGCATCCTCGTGCCGGCGATGCGCTGGCTCAAACTGCCCACGGTCATCGCCTTCATGCTGGCCGGCATTGCCCTCGGCCCCTTTGCCCTCGGCAATCTCGCGCGCGATATTCCCGTGCTCGAGTATTTCTCGATCTCCTCGCCGGAAGCGGCCATCCCGTTTGCAGAGCTCGGCGTACTGTTCCTGCTCTTCCTGCTGGGCGTGGAGTTTTCGTTCGAGCGGCTCTGGGCGCTGCGCCGTGTCGTGCTCGGGGCGGGCGGTATCCAGGTTATGGCCAGTGCCGCGGTGATCGGCGGTGTCGGTATCGGTTTCGGCCTTGATGTGCCGGTCGCCATGGTTGTCGGCTTTGCGCTGGCGCTGTCGTCTACGGCCATCGTCATGCAGGTGCTGATCGAAGGCAAGCGCGCCGCCCAGCCGGTGGGCCGCTCAACGCTCGGTGTCCTGCTCTTCCAGGATGTGATGGTGGCGCCGATCCTCATCTTCGCCGGTTTCGCCGCCATGAAGACCGAGGCGAACATGGCGGGCGTGCTGATCGATGCGCTCTTCCGTGGGCTGATTGCCATCGGCATCATCTTCCTCATCGGCCGGTTCGCGCTCGGGCGGGTCTTCCGTCTCGCAGCCGCCAGCGGCGGGCGGGATTTCCTGATGGCGCTGACACTGCTCACGGTCGTCGGCGCCGCTGCCATCACCTTCAGCGCCGGTCTCTCGCTCGCGCTCGGCGCCTTCCTCGCGGGCCTGCTCGTTGGCGAGACGGAGTTCAAGCACCAGACAGAGGTTGACCTCGAGCCCTTCAAGGGCCTGCTGCTCGGTCTCTTTTTCATGACCGTCGGCATGAGCCTCAACCTGCCGTCGATCGAAGATCATATCGTCTGGATCCTCGGCGCGCTCGCGGCGCTGATCTCTGCGAAGTTCCTGATTACCTACATCGCCTGCCGCTTCTTCGCGGGCGGTCATCCGCTCTCGCTGGAGGCCGCCATGCTGCTCGCCCCCGCTGGTGAGTTCGCCTTCGTCATCCTAACCGCCGCGCAGGCGAGCGGCCTCGTCAATGCCGAAATTGCAACCTTCGCAGGCGCCGTGGCGGGCCTCTCGATGATGACGACCCCGCTGCTCGGCCAGCTTGCCCGCCGCCTCGCCGCGCCGAAAACTTCGGGCGACGACGATCTGCCGCCCCAGATGGAGGCGCGCGATCTCTCCGACCATGTGATCCTTGCCGGATATGGCCGCGTCGGCCAGTCGGTTGCCCGCTTGCTCATCGAGGAAGAGGCCGCCATCCTCGCGCTCGACCGGGAGCCGGACAAGATCCGCCTTGCCCGCAAGGCGGGCCTTCACGCCTATGTCGGCGATGCTGCGCGGGCGGAGTTCCTCACCGCCGCAAGCATCGAACGCGCCGCCTTGTTCATCGTCACGGTGGATGATGCGGAGCAGGCCGAGGCCATGGTCCGCTGCGCGCTGTCGCTCCGGCCTGACCTCACGATCATCGCCCGCGCGCATGACGGCGACCACATGGTGCGCCTCGCCAATGCCGGAGCAGACCACGTGATCCCCGAGGCCATCGAGTCCGGCCTGCAGATGGTGCAGATCGCGCTGGAGGTTTTCGGCTATGATACCGAGACCGTCCGTGACCGGATCGCCCAGGCTAGGGACGAGGAATACCGCAAGGCGTGAACCGGAAAAGAGATTACAGTCCCTTCGACGCTTCCCGGAATACGCCGCGCAGCCAGGCCAAGGCCGGATCTTCGGCGCTGGTGCGGCGCCAGTAGAGCACGCTGCCGAGCAGGGGCGACTCGAAGGGCAGGTCGAACACGGTAAGGCCGGAGGCCTCCGCCATCGGCCGCGGCGCCACGAGCGCCATCTGCGTCTGGCGCACCACTTCCAGCGCCGGCTGGTGGTGCGGCAGGCGCATCGCCGGCGCAATCCGGTAACCCGCCGCCCGCGCCATCTCCTCAACCAGGCTGCGCCCCTCGCGCCGGCTGGATACAGCGATGTGGCGCAGCCCGAAGAAACGGTCGAGCGTGAGGCGCTTTCCCGCCATCGGATGATCCTTGCCCAGAACACACGCATATGGCGTCGAGAACAGGAGTTCGCGTTCCATGTCCGCCCCGCGTAGCTCCGGCACATCCACTGCGAGGTCCAGCCGCCCGGAGGAAAGCTCCGTCGCAATTGCCGCCCGCGCCACCTGGCTCCAGGCGATCCGCACGCCGGGGGCTAGCGTCTCGAGCCGCCGTGCAACCGGCGCCGCCAGCATGTAGACGCTCGCATCCCGCGCCGAGATGTTGAACACCCGTGTCGACCGCGCCGGGTCGAATTCGGAGCGTGGCTCGAGGCCTGCGCGCAGCCGGTCCAGCGCATCGCGCACGGCCGGCATTAGCGCTTCGGCCATCGCGGTCGGCTTCACGCCGCGCCCCTCGCGCACGAACAGGGGGTCCTCGAAATGCGCGCGCAGGCGCGAGAGGGCATTACTCACCGCCGGTTGGGTGATGTGCAGGATCTCGCTCGCCCGCGTCAGGCTGCGCTCGGAATACACCGCTTCCAGCACCGGCAGGAGGTTCAGGTCGAGGGATCTGAGGTTCATGGGCGGCAAGTCCTTGTATCACCGATAGTGATGTAAGGCCTTCATAGAATTAAGTAGCCGAATAGTCCAGAAAGGGGCATCCTGCAGGTGGGGAAGTGAAGGAGTACGTGGCCGCCGTGCTAAAGCCATTCCGCCGCCTTCAGCAGCATCACCGCGCCGATCGCGGTGACGAGCCATTTCATCGCCCGTTTGAAGTCGACATCACTCATGCGCTCGAGCAGCTTGCCGCCGAGAGTCGTGCCGAGCATCGAGAGCGGGACCGCCAGCACAAAGAACCAGATGGGCGGAAAAGCGCTGCCCCCGGCAGCAGCAATCACCGGCACGCCCCAGAAAACAATCTTCACAAGATGGGCGAGCACCTGCGTTACCGACTTGGTAGCCACGATCGCGCGCCGGTCCATGTCGGTCCTGACAAAAAAGATATCCAGCAGCGGCCCGGCCACGCCCCCCAGCGTATTCAGGGCCTGCACGGCAAAACCCGCCAGTTCCGCCTGGCCTCGCTTGAGTATGTCCAGCCGGAGCCAGCGCGTGGGCAGCCAGACGAGCATCGAGGTCATTCCGAGGAAGAGATAAACCGCCCGCGCCTCGGGGCGCCAGGCGATGGCCAGCAGGGCGACAAAGCCGGTCGCGGCGCCGAGGGCATACCGGGCAAAGACGCTCCAGTTGATGTACTTGCGCCAGAGAAAGGCGCGGTAGCCGTTGGACACCATCTGCACGGTGCCGTGAACGACCATGGCGGTGGCAACCGGAAGCATCGCCGCAAGGACGCCCATCAGGATCAGCCCGCCGGCCATTCCGAAAATTCCGGAAATGAACGCACTGACCAGCACGGTCACGAGGATCACGAGGGCCGAAACGGAACTCATGGCAAGGGCCTTAGCCGAGTCCCGTCTGCCGCGCGAGAGCCAGAAAGAATTTGCGCGCCCCCCGGCGCGTCAGTTACCCTGCTGAAGAAGACCAGCAGAAAACATGAACCTTGGGAGAGGAAACAGACCCATGCCTGACACACAACGCACCCACGATGCCGAGGCCGACCTGAACGACCTGCGCATGTCGGAAGAGGTCCGTCCGCTCTTCGAGCACGTGAAGAAATTCATCGCCGAAGTCGTCAACCCGATGAGCGTCGAGTTCCACAAGCTCGGCGAAGGCAACAAGGACATCTGGTCCTATGCGCCCGGCCAACTCGAGTGCCTCGAGAAGGCCAAGGATGAAGCCAAGAAACAGGGCCTCTGGAACTTCTTCCTGCCCGACGCCGAAACCGGCGAGGGCCTGTCGAACCTCGACTATGCCTATATCGCTGCCGAACTCGGAAAGAACCCGATGGCGTCCGAAACCATGAACTGCTCGGCGCCCGACACCGGCAACATGGAAGTGCTTGAGCGCGTCGGCACGCCCGCCCAGAAAGAGAAGTGGCTGAAGCCGCTGCTCGAAGGCAAGATTCGCTCCGCCTACGTGATGACCGAGCCGCATATGGCCTCGTCGGATGCCAAGAACGTTTCGATGAAATGCGAACTCGTTGGCGACGAATATGTGCTGAACGGCGAGAAGTACTACGCCTCGGGCGCAGGCGACCCGCGCTGCAAGATCATGATCGTGATGTGCCGTTCGAACAACGGCCCGGATGTGAACCGCCAGCAATCGCAAATCCTGGTGCCGCTGCCGCATCCGGGCGTTACCATCGTCGGTCCGATGCACGTCTTCGGCGAGCGCAGCTCCGCCTCGGTCCGGGCCGTATCCACCACTGCATGCGCTCCATCGGCCAGGCCGAACGCGCGCTTGACCTGATGTGCATCCGCGGCCTCAGCCGCGAAGCCTTTGGCAAACCGCTGGCCAAGCTCGGCGGCAATACCGAGATCATCTCCCGCGCGCGGATTGAAATTGAAGCGATGCGCATGATGGTCCTGAAAGCCGCAAAGGCGATGGACGTGCTGGGTAACAAGGAAGCCCGCGTCTGGATCTCGATGGTGAAAGCCATGGTGCCGGAGCGCGTCTGCAAGATCATCGACGATGCGATCCAGATCCACGGCGCCACCGGCGTCTCGCAATGGACCCCGCTCGCCCGCATGTATGCCAGCCAGCGGACGCTCCGCCTTGCTGACGGTCCGGACGAAGTCCACCACATGGTCGTCGGCCGCAACGAACTGCGCAAATACGAAGGCGGCGTCGAAGACCCGGCCCTCGCCGCCATCTGGCGCAAATAAGTCCGTCTACGGATTGAAAATTGGAGGCGCGCGGGCGAGAACGTCCGCGCGCTTTTTCTTGATCTGCGCAGATTACTTTAATGCATCAGGTAGAGGAGAGCCCCACCCTAAGCCTCCCCATGCTTCGCGCGAGGAGGGGGTCATGTTGCGCTGTTGGGCAGAGTTCGATCTCAAGATAAACCGCGCTTTTACCCTCCCCGCTTGCGGGGAGGGTTAGGGTGGGGCCTTCTTTACTCCACTGACGCTGCAGCATTTCAGGAGAGAAGTAGGCACCACGTCAAGCTTTCACCGCCGCCCGCTCGGAAACCTTCGCATACAGATCATCCCCCCAGCCCTTGATCTCTCCCGAAAACAGCGTCTCCGGCGGCACAATCTCCGGGCCTTCGCCGGCGGGTAGCGGCGGGCTGAAATAGCCGAGCGCATAACTCCCCATCGAATAGCCGATCAGGCGCTGCAGGTCCGCCGGCAGTGTCGCGGCGATCTCCGGCGGGCAGGACAGGTACTGGTTTTCCTCCTGCCGCAGCCAGCCGAGCGAGTAGGTGATGTTGATCCCGATCCGGTCCGCCGGCGACACGTTCGCGCCGCCGGAATGGATCACCGAGCCGGTATAGATGATGACGGAGCCCGCCTTCATCTCGGCATAGGTGATCTCATGCTCATGCGCGCCGCGGCCATCCTCCCAGAGGTGACTGCCGGGCACCACGCGTGTCGCGCCGTTCTCTTTCGTGAAATCGGTCACGGCCCAGATCATGTTCAGTTGTGGCTCGATGCTGCGTTGCAGGTATCCGCCCCAGGCCAGCCGGTCGCGGTGCAGGACCTGCGCGCCTTGCCCCGGCCGGATGCGGATCACCTGCGTCAGGTGAAGCTGGTAGCGGTCGCAGAAGGGCGCGAGGAAGGCCTCGGTCGCGGCGTTCACCAGCTTGTCCATGACGAGTTCCCGGCACGCCGGGGAGCGGGCGACCAGCGCGCCTGTGCGCGTCGTTAGCCGGCCGGTAAAGTCATCGCGCCCGGGAGGCGTGGCCTCGACATACGGCATGATTTCCGTCCGTACACGGTCGAGAAGGTCCGGCGGCATCAGCCCATCGATGATCACGGCGGCATCTTCGGCGAGGACCTTCAGCACTTCCTCGCGCGTGGCTGTGGCAGGCAAATGCTTCAGGCTGGGCATGGTCGGCCTCCTCTAGGCGGGTTTGAACTTGAGGCCAGCAAATAGCGGGCCGAGCAACGCAGACAGGAGCGCGCGCTGGCGCTCGGGAGGCCAGGCCTCGGGCTCGAGCGTTGCGCGCGTGCCGACACCGTCCACCGCGGCAATGATCGCCGCCGCAACAAGGCGCGGCGTCTTGGTGGTCTTCGCGAAGCCGGCGGTCAGCGCGTCCTCTATTTCCTGATAATACTGCTGGTGAATGACCCTGAGGCTTTCCGAGAAAGGCGCGCGGCCCCAATAGGCGAGCCAGACGCGCCAATCCGTCATCGATGCCTTGTCCAGCGGCAGCGCCTCGGCAATGTCCTCGACCCGGATACGCCTGCCATCCGCTTCGATCCGCGACAGGAGGCGCGTGCACACCTCCTCCAGCGCGGCCGCTAGGACGGCGTCCTTGTCCGGAAAATAATGGGCGAGGGCGCCTGTAGTGACGCCCGCCGCGCGTGCGATGTCGGCAAGCTTCACCCCGTCCAGCCCGTTCGCGGCGACGGCATCGACTGCGGCGCGGGCAAGGGCGCGGCGGCGTTCATCATGATCAACTATTTTTGGCATAACAGTGATAATAAATAAAATTCGAGGCCTGTCAACGGGCCAACAAGGCGTCCGGCGCGGATTGACACCAGGCTGTTGCAGGCGGACGCTGAACTGAGAAAAAGGGAGGATCTTTCCATGCGTCTGAAGTCTGTTTTTGCTGCGCTTTCGCTGCTCACCGCCATTCCGGCCGCGCCGGCGCTGGCGCAGGACATGGAGCGCATCATCGTCACCGCAAACCGGATTGAGGCCGAAGACCTGCGCTCGGCGCCGGCCGTCTATCGCCTGATTCCAGCGGACTTCGTGCTTGTGGCCGTGACCTATCAGAGCGCGACGCGCGACACTGCCGATCGTGCCAAGGAACTGGAGACGATGTTCAACCGGCTGAAGGCCAAGGCGGCCAAGTCGCCGGGCTTCAGCCTTCAGGGCGGCAGCCTCGGGGAGTCGATCTCCGATATCGATACGGTTCTTTTCACGGACGTCTATGCCTCGGATTATTCCGGGACTGGACGGTTCACCCTGACGCTGAGCATCGATACCAAACCGGACGAATCCTTCGAAGCGTTGATGAAGCGGGCGCAGGAATTTGTAGACTCCATCGACGCGGCTGGCCGCGCCGAGGCCTATCTCGGCGGCGAGCAGTTCATCGGCGCGCGCGATGTAGCCAAGCACCGGGCCGATCTCGTCGCCGACATCGCTGCCGAAGTCAGCAGCCTGCGCACCGCCTTTGCCCCGGCCAAAGTTACGCTCACAGGGCTTGAAAGCCGCATCATCACGCAGCCATCCGGGCCGCTTGAACTTGAGATATTCATTCCGTACACGTTGATGCTGGAAAGCGGGGAGTAGCGGTCAGAACGGCACGTTCGGGTCGTCTTCGCCGACCGCGCCGGGGGCGAGGCCAGCAAAGTCGAACACTGCGCCGTCGTGCAGGTGGCTGGTGCGCACGTTCGCCAGCGCCCGTGCCATGACCTGGCGCACGCCGGGCTTCTTGCGCTCCCACTCGTCGAGCAGGTGTTTCATCGCAACACGCTGCAATCCGTCCTGGCTGCCGCAGAGATTGCAGGGGATGATCGGGAAAGCCATCGCCTCGGCGAACTTGGCGAGGTCTGCCTCTGCCGATGTGATCAGGGGACGGAAGACCATGACGTCACCTTCATCATTCAATAGCTTCGGCGGCATCGCGGCGAGGCGGCCGCCATGCACGAGGTTCATCATGAAGGTTTCCAGTGCATCGTCCCGGTGGTGGCCGAGCACGATCGATTCGCAGCCCTCCTCGCGCGCTACGCGGTAGAGGATGCCCCGGCGCAGGCGCGAGCACATGGAACAATAGGTTCGGCCGGCTTCGACCTTTTCGGTGACGATGGAATAGGTGTCTTCGGTAATGATCCGGTAGGGCACGCCAACCGAGGCGAGCCAGTCCGGCAAGACGTGCTTGGGAAAGCCCGGCTGGCCTTGGTCGAGATTGCAGGCGATCAGGTCGACGGGCAGGGCGCCCTGCCATTGAAGGTCCATCAGCACGGCGAGAAGGCCGTAGGAATCCTTGCCGCCGGAGAGGCAGACGAGCCATTTCGGGCGAGGCTTTTCGCCCGCCTCAATGGCGCGCCGGTCGAGCAGGCCATAGGTGTCGATGACCTCCTGGACGCCGCGCACTAGGCGCTTGCGCAGCTTCTTGAAGCTCACCGAATCCGGGGCATTCGCAAACAGGCTGGGCGAGGGAGAGAGGGTATCGGCCATGCGCCGGGATGTGCCATGGCGCGCGGAAAGCGGCAAGGGCAGCGCAGGCGGCCGGACGCGCCTGCGGGCGGCCGGTGGGAGGGATTTGCATTGTTTGGCTTAGACCCTCACCTCCCACCGCCTTTGGCGGCGGGTCCCTCCTCTCCCGTTGACACGGGAGAGGGGTAAGGGGCGTCGCGCTTCGGCGGAGCCGCAACCCCTCTCCCGTGTCAACGGGAGAGGAGGGACCCATTGCGGAGCAATGGGAGGTGAGGGTCTGGGAGCTAGGACGAGTCGAGTTGGAGGAAGGTAAGAACCCCCTCCGACTCGCGCCTTTGGCGCGAGCCACCTCCACCCGCTTCGCGGGGGAGGATAAGGGCGGCGTGCATCGCTTCGAAGGGTGAGAGCCCTTCGAGGTTGGTGGGGAGGTCGCTCGCCCAGCTGTCGTCCGTCAGGGGGCGGAAGGTTCGCGTCATCGGTTTGTAGGTCAGCGGGTCAGGGAGCTTGTCGCCTTCGAAGGCGATGTAGACCTGGCCCCACCAGGTGATGCCGAGCAGGAATTCGGTGCGGCCC
>VYLE01000158.1_pt1 | contig 64418 bp, 75 predicted proteins | sample 5114391 | NCBI WGS metagenome assembly VYLE01 (sample SAMN12291771, study PRJNA351875) | freshwater metagenome | isolation source: freshwater lake | place: USA: Michigan, Kent Lake | collected 2013-08-15 | reverse complement strand
CGCGCGCGCGCCTCGGCCAGATGGCGGACAGTGATGGCGCGGGCGGCGCGGGGATCGGCAGCGGCGGGCAGGTCGGCGCGGATGGCCGCGCGCAAGGCGGCGGCATCCACGATCTGCAGCCCCGGCAGGATCATGCCCGCAGGTTCCTCCGGGAAGAACCGGTCGGTCTGACTCCGTTCGGTCTGCGTCTGGCGGGAACGGGCCGGCTGGGCCTTGGTCATGATCTGGGGCGCGGGGAGACGGTCAGAACCCGGCCCCGCCAAAGCTGCGCGGGGCGGGATCGACGACGGTGACGGTGTTGTTCTGGATGCGCGCCACGGCGAGGCCGCGTTCATTCGTGCCATTGGCCAGCAGCCGGAAGACGCCATTGACGCCCGCGAAGCCCGCGCCTTGGGTCAGCGCGGCGCGGTCCATGCTGCGGCCCTGCTTGGCCAGCGCGCCGATGGCGGCGATGCCGTCATAGGCAATGGCGGAAACCGGATGCGGCGGTTCGCCGAAGGTGGCCTGATAGCGCGCCTGATATTGCGCGAAGAGCGCGGGGTCGGGCATGGCGAAGACGCCGCCCTGCACCCCCGGCAGCGCCAGCGTGGCGGCGGGAATGTCCCAGCGGGTGAGGCCGATGTACTGCACCGTAGCGGGGTTGACGCCGTTCTCGGACAGCAGTTGCGTAACCAGCGGCAGGGCCCCGGCGGTATCGGCCGTCAAAAAGACCGCCTGCGCGCCCGAGGATTTGGCCTGCGCCGCGAGCTGCGGGATCGCCTGCACGATGCCGTTCTGCGAGAATTCGTAGCCGCCCGTGGCGACCACGCTGCCGCCCGCAGCGGTGACGCCTGCCTGAATCGCGGCACGCCCCGCCTCGCCTTGCGCGTTGCGGTCGTGGATGATCATGACCTGCGGCTTGCCCGAGCGAACGGCGTAGCCCGCCAGACGCCGCGCGGTGTTGTCGAAGGTGGGGCCGAGGACGAAGACATTCCCCCCCGCGATGGCGGGATTGTTGGAGAAGGACAGCACGTTCACCCCCGCCGCCGCGACGGCGAGTCCGGCCGCATTCGCCTCTTCGGCGAAGACAGGGCCGAGGATGACGGTCGCCCCGTCGGCGACGGCCTGCGCCGCTGCGGCCGAGGCCTGGGCGGCTTGGCCGGCTGTGGGATAGACGCGCAGGTCGATCTGCACCCCGGCAAGATCACCGATCGCCATGCGGGCCGCGTTCTCGATCGACCGGGCGAGAAGCTGGTCGCTTGCCTGCCCCGAACCCGACGGCACCAGAAGCGCGACGGGCACCGGGCCGCCCTGCGACACGGCGGGGCCGGAGGTGGGTTGGCAGGCGGCAAGAGCGAGGGCCGAAAGGGCCAGAACGGCCTTGCCCAGCGACTTGCGGGCGGTGCGCAAAACAGAGAACATGTGGTTTCCTCACTCCCTTGGCGGCGGCGGCAGGCCGGGACGGAACACGCCGCGCAAAATCGCCCTGCAGGTTAAGGGGTTCCACTTGGGAAGTAAACTTGTCAGGGGGAAGGCAGGCAATGTCGGGAGGGCAGCGGGCATGACTCCGCCGGGATCGGTCTGGGAGAAGCGGGCGCTGGCGCCCGGGCTCTATCTCGTGGCGACGCCGATCGGGGCGGCGCGCGATATCACGCTGCGCGCGCTCGACATCCTCGCTTCGGCCGAGGTGCTGGCGGCGGAAGACACGCGCACGCTGCGGCATCTGATGGAGATCCACGGCATCCCGCTGGAGGGGCGGCCCTTGGTGCCCTGCCACGACCATAATGAAGGCGCGGCGGCGACGCGGCTGGTGGCGGCGGTGGCCGAAGGGAAATCGGTCGCCTATGCGAGCGAGGCGGGCACGCCGCTGGTGTCGGACCCGGGCTTTTCGCTGGCCCGCGCCATGGTGGCGGCAGGGCTGCCGGTGACAGCGGCGCCGGGTCCTTCGGCGGTGCTCTGCGCGCTGGCGGTGGCGGGGCTGCCGTCGGACCGGTTTCTCTTCGCCGGTTTTCCGCCCCCGGCACAGGCCGCGCGGCGGGCGTTTCTGGACGGGCTGAAGGGCGTGCAGGCGACGCTGGTCTTCTACGAATCCCCCCGCCGCCTGCCCGCGCTGCTGGCCGATCTGGCCGACAGGCTGGGTGGCGCGCGGGAGGCGGCGGTCTGCCGGGAACTGACCAAGCGGTTCGAAGAAGTGCGGCGCGGGCCGCTGGAGCGGCTTGCCGCCGATCTGGCCGAAGAAGCGGTGAAGGGCGAGGTGGTCGTTCTGGTCGACCGCGCCGCGCCCGAAACAGCCGAAACCGCGACATGGGAGGCGGCTCTGGACGAGGCGATGGGGCGGATGAGCGTGAAAGATGCCGCCGCGATGGTGGCGGAAGCCTACGATCTGCCCCGGCGCGACGTGTATCAAGCCGCGCTGCGAAAGGGGAAAGGGGATTAGGGAAAAATTCGCTTGTTTGGTTCAGGGTGAGTCGGAGGGAAGTAAGGGAGAGCGAGGATGGGATATCGGGCCGATCCGATGCAGTTTTTCAGTTTGGCGGGGGGCAGTCCGGCGGTGCCCAACGGCGTCAATGGGCGGCGGGCACGGGGTGCGATGGCCTTTCATGCGGGGCAGGCCGCCGAGGATCAGGTCGCGCGCCAATACGAAGATGCGGGGGAAGCGGTCTGCGCCCGGCGCTGGCGCGGGCAGGCGGGCGAGATCGACCTGATTGCGCGTGATGGTGACAAGGTGATCTTCATCGAAGTGAAGCAGAGCAGCACGCATGACGCGGCGCTGGCGCATCTGGGACCCCGTCAGATGCAACGCATCTGGGATGCAGCGACGGAGTTTCTGGCCGGGGAACCGGGCGGGCAGCTGACGGATGTGCGGCTGGATGTGGCGCTTGTCGATGGGGCGGGCCGGGTGAAGGTGATCCGCGACGCGTGGATGTGCTGAAGAGGGCGGATGGTCCGTGGCGACAAGGTCGCCCAGAGGAGGCCGCAAACCGGCTGCGGTGCATGGCGCGCGCAGGTCCTGTGCGGCGCGGGGGTTTGCATCCGCTGCGGGCTTGCGCCATCAAGGGGCGGCACAGCGCGGAGTGAGACATGCCCCTGAAGGTCGCCTTCCAGATGGACCCGATCGGATCGGTGAACATCAATGCCGATTCCACCTTTCGCATCGCGCTGGAAGCGCAGGCGCGCGGGCATGAGTTGTTCTTCTACACGCCCGACAAGCTGGCTTTCGTCGAGGGGCGGGTGACGGCTCGTGGCTTTCCGATCGAACTGCGGCGGGAGGTGGGAAACCATGTGACCTATGGGCCTGAGACGGAGGTCGATCTGGCGGAATTCGACGTGGTCTGGCTGCGGCAGGACCCGCCTTTCGACATGGGCTACATCACGACCACCCATCTGCTGGAGATGATCCATCCCGGGACACTTGTGGTCAACGATCCCTTCTGGGTCCGGAATTCGCCCGAAAAGCTTCTGGTGTTGCGCTTTCCCGATTTGACACCGCCCACGGCCATCGCCCGCGATCTGGCCACGATCCGCGCCTTCAAGGCGCGGCATGGCGACATCATCCTGAAGCCGCTCTATGGCAATGGTGGCGCGGGGGTGTTCCGGCTGGACCCGAACGACCGCAACCTCGCCTCGCTGCATGAACTGTTCACCGGAATGAGCCGCGAGCCGCTGATCGTGCAGAAGTTCCTGCCCGATGTGGCCAAGGGCGACAAGCGGGTGATCCTTGTCGATGGTGAACCGATCGGGGCGATCAACCGCGTGCCGCAGGCGGGCGAGACCCGGTCGAACATGCATGTGGGCGGGCGGCCTGAGAAGATCGGGCTAACGGCGCGGGATCTGGAGATCTGTGCCCGCATCGGCCCGGTGCTGCGTGAGAAGGGGCAGGTTTTCGTGGGGATCGACGTGATCGGCGACTGGCTGACCGAGATCAACGTGACCTCGCCCACCGGGTTGCAGGAGTTGGAGCGGTTCGACGGCACCAATGGCGCGGCCCGCATCTGGGAGGTGATCGAGGCGAAACGGGCGGGGTGAGGGGGCGAAGAATTTTCGTCCGAAAATTCTTCGTCAGCCCTGCGGGCCGAGGACGAGGCGGTAGCTGACGGCCTCGGCCAGATGCGGCAGGCGGACATCAGCGCTTTCGTCCAGATCGGCGATGGTGCGGGCCACGCGCAGGATGCGGTGATAGCCGCGCGCCGTCAGGCCGAAGCGTTCCGCCGCCCGGGTTAGGAAGGCGCGGCCTTCGGCATCGGGGGTGGCGGTGTCCTCCAAGAGCCGCCCTTCCATATCGGCATTGACGCGCAGGCCGGGATGGGCTGCGAAGCGCTGCGTCTGTCGCGCGCGGGCGGCGGCGACGCGGGCGGCGACGGTAGCAGAGCTTTCGCCCGTCGCGGCGAGGTCGAGGTCCTGCCACGCGACCGGGGGCACCTCGACCCGCAGATCGAAGCGGTCCATCAGCGGCCCAGAGATGCGGCCGAGGTAATCTTCGCCGCAGAGCGGGGCCTTGGTGCAGGCGCGGGCCGGATCGGAGAGATAACCGCAGCGGCAGGGATTGGCGGCGGCGATCAGCAGGAAGCGGCAGGGATAGCGGACATGGGCATTGGCCCGGGCGACGACGACCTCGCCCGTCTCGATCGGCTGGCGCAGGGTTTCCAATACGGGGCGAGCAAATTCGGGGAATTCGTCAAGGAAGAGCACGCCGTTATGGGCAAGGCTGATCTCGCCCGGCTTGGCACCCTTGCCGCCGCCCACAATGGCGGCCATCGACGCGGTGTGGTGGGGTTCGCGAAAAGGCCGGCGGCGCGAGATGCCGCCTTCGGAGATGAGGCCCGCCAGCGAATGGATCATGGAGGTTTCCAGCGCCTCTGGCGCGGATAGCGGGGGCAGCAGGCCCGGCAGGCGGGCGGCGAGCATGGACTTCCCCGATCCCGGCGTGCCGACCATCAGCATGTGGTGGCGGCCTGCGGCGGCGATTTCCAGTGCGCGCTTGGCGCGTTCCTGCCCCTTCACCTCGGCCAGATCGCGCAAGGCGGGGCCGTCCTGCACCTCGCCCGCCTCGGCGGGGGTCAAGGGAGATTGGCCGGTGTAGTGGCGCACCACCTGATCGAGCGAGGCCGCGGCCAGCACCTGCACCGCGCCGACCCAGGCCGCCTCGGCCCCCGAGGCGCGGGGGCAGAGGAGGGCGCGGTCCTCTTCCGCCGCCGCAAGGGCAGCGGGCAGCGCGCCGATCACGGGCAGGAGGCGGCCATCCAGCGACAATTCGCCCAGCGCGACGGTGCGTTCGACGCTGTCCTTGGGGATGATCTCCAGCGCGGCGAGGAGGGCGAGCGCGATGGGCAGGTCGAAATGCGCCCCTTCCTTGGGCAGATCGGCGGGGGCGAGGTTCACCGTGATGCGCCGCGAGGGCAGCGCGATGGAGAGGGCCGAGAGCGCCGCGCGGACCCGTTCGCGCGCCTCGGACACGGCTTTGTCGGGCAGGCCGACGATGCCGAAAGCGGGCATGCCGGGGGCGACGGCGCATTGCACCTCGACCATCCGCGCCTCGACCCCTTCGAAGGCCACTGTGAAGGCCCGTGCCAGCATGCCACCCCTGCCCTTTTGGACGAGGCTAGCGGTGGAATGGTTTACGAACGGTAAAGGGCCATGAAGGCGGGCCAAGCTTCGGGGTCGGCCACGGTCTTGTCGCGGCAGAAAGCGTTGCAAAAGCCGAAGCGGCGGCCATCCAGTTCCAGAGCGTGGGTGACGGGCGCGCCGGAATAGGGGCAGGTGGCGTTTTCAGACTCTGTCCCCTCCACTGCTCGGGCGGGCAGCGGTTTCGGCCCCGGCCAATCGCGGCGGGGGTAATCGCGACGGTAGAAGTCCTGATCTGGGCCGTCGACCAACCCCATCGCGCGCCAGCGGCGGAAAGACGGATGGGCAAGGTGGGCCTGCACATAGGCCATCGCGGCGGGAGTGACGGGCAGGTTGTAGGTGGCGATGCGGGTGGCGACCGGGGCGAACATGGCATCCGCCACCGAATAGGGGCCGCAGAGCCATGGTGTTTGGCTGCCCGTCTCTGCCCGCGCCCATGACCAGATCGTGTCGAGGCGGGCGAGATCGGCCAGCACTTCGGGCGGGGGGGCGCAGTCGGTATAGCTGACCCGCAGATTCATCGGGCAGTGAGAGCGGAGCGCGGTGAAGCCTGCATGCATCTCGGCCGCAACGGCGCGGGCGATGGCACGGGCCTTTGGGTCCGTCGGCCAAAGACCGACCTCTGGGTGGCGGGAGGCGAGTTCTTCGGCGATCGCAATGGTTTCGGGGACGACCGCGCCGTCGGGCGTGCGCATCGTGGGGGCGGTGCGGGCGGGGTGGAAGGATTTCAGGAGGTTGGGCAATTCGTCGGTGTAAAGCCGCGCTCGGTGCAGCGTCACGGACAAGCCGAAGGCATCGAAGAAGAGCCAGCCCCGCAGGCTCCATGACGAATAGGCGCGGTCGCCGATGACGAGGTCGTAGGTCATTCTGTCCCCCTGTTTGCCGCGACCTTAGCGGCGCGCGCGTCCGGCGGGAAACGCCGATTGCTGATGCATCCCATCACGCAAGGTGATTGATCGGACCGAGGTGCCAGCCCTGCGGGCCAAGGTCGATGCGGGTGACGGAGAGGTTGTCGATGCGATGGGCAAAGACCTCGACCGCCGCGCAGCCCTTGGCGCGCTGCACCTGCGTCAGGATCGCGCCGAAATGGGAGACGAGGATCAGGTCGCGGCCGGGGTGAGCGGCGATCAAGGCATCCGTGGTGGCGCTGACGCGGGCGGCGGCTTCGTTCCAGCTTTCGCCGCCCGGGGGGGCGTGATGGCCGGGATCATCCCAATAGGCGAAGGAAAGCTCCGGATGGGTCCGGGCGATGTCGTCCCATGCGCGCCCGTCCCAATCGCCGAAGTGCAATTCGCGCAGGCCGGGATGGTGGGGCAGGCGCTGGCGGCCCCGTGCCAAGGCATCGGCGGTGGCCACGGCGCGGATCAGATCGGAAGAGATGAGCAACGCCTGTTCCGGCAGATGCGCGTTCAGGCGGGCAAGCGCCGCGTTGTCGGACAGATCGGCAGGCACGTCGCGCCAGCCCACCATCGTCTTTTCATGCGTGGGTCCGTGCCGCACCCACCAGAGCCGGGTCACATCCATGCGGGCAGCCGCCCCTTCAGCACCATGGGCAACCCTGCCATGACGCCCACCACCAGCCCCGCCTGCGCGGCAATCTGCTGGTTGAGGCGGCCTTGGGCATCGCGGAAGGTGCGGGCCAGCGCATTGTCGGGCACAATACCCCAACCCACTTCGTTCGACACCACAACCACGGGGGCGGCGCTGGCGGCGAGGGCGTCCAGCAGGTCTTGTGCCTTCTGCGCCAGGTCATGTTCGGCCAGAAGGTGATTGGTCAGCCAGAGCGTGGCGCAATCGACCAGCACCACCTCGCCTGCCTGCGCCTGAGAAAGGGCGGTGGTCAGGTCCAGCGGGGCCTCGACCGTGATCCAGCCCTGTCCACGGTCGGCCCGGTGACGGGCGATGCGGTCGCGCATCTCGTCGTCCCAAGCCTCGGCGGTGGCGATGTAGCGGCGGACAAGGCCGCTGCCGGTGACCAGGCGTTCCGCCAGCCCGGATTTGCCGGAGCGCGCGCCGCCGATCACGAGGCTGAGATGAGGAAGCAAGAAAGTTTCGTCCGGCATTGATCCAGTTTCACGTCCGACCCGTAGAATTCACAAAACGGCAACAAACAGGCCGAAGCGCGTTATCTGACTGGGGGTTTCGATGGCACTCGACGGATATACCGATCAAACGATGTCTCGCCAAGCAATGCGGGCGGAACTTCTTGATGCAGAGACGGAGTTGCGTCTTGCCTATGCGTGGCGCGATCAGCGCGACGAACAGGCGCTTCATCGGCTGGTGACGGCCTATATGCGCCTTGCCATCAGCATGGCCGCGAAGTTCCGCCGCTATGGCGCGCCGATGAATGATCTGATCCAAGAGGCGAGCCTTGGCCTGATGAAGGCCGCCGACAAGTTCGATCCGGATCGCGGGGTGCGGTTTTCCACCTATGCGGTGTGGTGGATCAAGGCATCGATTCAGGATTACGTGATGCGCAACTGGTCCATGGTGCGGACGGGGTCGACCAGCAGCCAGAAGGCGCTGTTCTTCAACCTGCGTCGCGTGCAGGCCAAGCTGGAGCGCGAGGCGGCAGCGCGTGGCGAAACGCTGGACCAGTTCCAGCTGCGCCAGCTGGTGGCGACCGAGGTCGGCGTGCCGCTGGCGGATGTGGAGATGATGGAAGGGCGGCTGTCGGGGTCCGACTTCTCGCTCAATGCCACGCAGTCGTCGGACGAGGATGGGCGCGAATGGATCGACGCGCTGGAGGATGACGGCGTGCAGGCGGCCGAGGCCGTGGAAGGCGCGCATGATGCCGAACGGCTGCGGTCGTGGCTGGTGAAGGCGATGCAGTCGCTGAACGCGCGCGAACGCTATATCGTGGCCGAGCGCAAGCTGAAGGACGAACCCCGCACGCTGGAAAGCCTTGGCGAAGAGCTTGGGCTGTCGAAGGAGCGGGTGCGTCAGTTGGAAGCGGCCGCCTTCGCCAAGATGCGCCGGAACCTTGAATCCCAGTCGCGCGAGGTCTACGCGCTGCTGTCGTGAGGGGTTGGCTCACAGCGCTGATGCTGACCCTGTGCTGTGCCGGGGTCGGCAGCGCGCGCGAGGTCGGTCCCGATGCGCTGGACCGTCTGCCGGAGGTGGACGTTGTGGTGCTGGGCGAAGTGCATGACAATCCTGCCCATCATGCCCATCAGGCGCGCGCCGTTAAGGCCGTGGCACCCAGCGCGCTGGTCTTTGAGATGCTGGGAGAGGCGCAGGTTGCGGCCTTGCCCACAGACCTGACCGATGCCGAGGCCGTGGAAGCCGCCACGGACTGGGAGGCGCGGGGTTGGCCGGATTTCACCATGTACCATCCGATCTTCACCGCTGCGCCGGGGGCCCGCATCTATGCGGGCGATCTGCCGCGATCCGTGGTGCGCATGGCGGTGCGCGACGGGGCGGTGGCGGCCTTCGGGCCGGATGCGGCGCGGTTTGGGCTGACCGAGCCTTTTCCGCAAGAGGTGCAAGCCGAACAGGAAGAAGCGATGCTGGCCGCCCATTGCTTTGCCATGCCGCGCGAGGCTTTGCCGGGGATGGTAGAGGCGCAGCGGCTGCGCGACGCCACCTTGGCCGAAGCCGCACTGCGTGCGCTGCGCGAGACGGGCGGGCCTGTCGTGGTGATCACCGGAGTGGAACATGCACGGACGGATATCGGGGTGCCTGCAGTCCTGCGCCGTGCCGCGCCCGAAGTGACGGTGCTGTCGGTGGGCCAGATGGAAACGGTGCCCGAGGAGCGGCCGCCGCATGACCTGTGGCTGATCACCGATGGGGTCGCGGGACGGGGCGATCCTTGCGCGGCCTTCGGATCGACCGAGGGCTGAGTGCGCGGAACAGTTGAGTTCCGCGCCCCTGCCCCCTACACCTTGACCGGGGCCATTGGAGCATCGCCATGCTGACCGGCAAGCGCATCCTTCTGATCATCGGCGGCGGCATCGCCGCCTACAAGGCGCTGGACCTGATCCGGCTGCTGAAGAAGGCGGGGGCGGCGGTGACGCCGGTGCTGACCAAGGCAGGGGCGGAATTCGTGACGCCGCTGTCGGTTTCTGCGCTGGCGGGGGAGAAGGTCTATACCGCGCTTTTCGACCTGACGGATGAGGCCGAGATGGGCCATATCCAATTGTCGCGTGTGGCCGATCTTCTGGTCGTGGCCCCGGCGACGGCGGATCTGATGGCGAAGATGGCGCAGGGACGGGCGGATGACCTTGCCTCGACCCTCCTGCTGGCGACCGATACGCCGGTGATGGTGGCCCCCGCGATGAACGTGCGGATGTGGCAGCATCCGGCGACGCAGCGGAATATCGGGACTTTGCAAGGGGATGGCGTTCGGTTCGTGGGGCCGGACGAGGGCGAGATGGCCTGCGGCGAATACGGGCCGGGGCGGATGGCAGAGCCTGCGGCGATCCTGTCCGCGATCATGGCGGCCTTGGCGGATGGGCCGCTGACGGGGCGGCATGTGCTGGTGACATCCGGGCCGACGCATGAGCCCATCGATCCGGTGCGCTATATCGCCAACCGATCCTCGGGCGCGCAGGGGACGGCGATTGCCACCGCGCTGCGCGATTTGGGCGCGCGGGTGACCTTTGTCACGGGGCCAGCGGTGGTGCCGCCGCCGGAGGGCGTGCAGGTGGTGCGGGTGGAAACAGCGCGGGCCATGCTGGAGGCGGTGGAGGCGGCGCTGCCGGCGGACGCCGCCGTGATGGCGGCGGCGGTGGCGGATTGGCGTGTGGCCGAGGAATCCGGCAGCAAGATCAAGAAGGTGGCGGGCGCGGCCGCGCCGGTTCTGGAGTTTGCCGAGAACCCCGACATCCTGAAATCGGTGGCGCAATCACTGGACCGCAGGCCAAAGCTGGTGGTGGGCTTCGCCGCCGAAACCGATGACGTTCTGGCCCATGCGCAGGCCAAGCGGGCGCGCAAGGGCTGTGACTGGATCGTGGCCAATGACGTGTCGCCCGGGACGGGGATCATGGGCGGGACGGAGAATGCGGTGACGCTGATCACGGCGGCAGGGGCGGAGCCTTGGCCGCGCCTGCCGAAGGACGAGGTCGCGCGGCGGTTGGCCCTGCGCATCGCGGAGGCGCTGGGGTGACCAAAATTCTTCGAAGAATTTTGCAAAAGTTTTCGAAAACTTTTGGTGTCGCAAGGGGTTGGGCATGACCGTCCTGAAACTGCTGTGGGAGGATTGGTCCGACCGCACGCTCGGCCTTCCGGCCTATGAGACGCCGGGATCGGCGGGGGCGGATATCCGGGCCAATCTGCTGCCCGGGGATCGCGAGGCCGGATTCACCTTGGCCCCGATGCAGCGGGCGGTGGTGCCGACAGGGCTGCGGGTGGAGATTCCGGTAGGGTTCGAGATGCAGATCCGGCCCCGGTCCGGGCTGGCGCTGAAGCATGGCATCACCCTGCCCAACACGCCCGGCACTATCGACAGCGATTATCGCGGCCCCTTGGGCGTAGCGTTGATCAATCTGGGGCCGGAACCCTACACCATCCATCATGGCGACCGCATCGCGCAGATGATCGTGGCCCCGGTGATTCAGGTGCAATTCCAAGAGGTTGAGACCCTGTCGGACACGGCGCGGGGCGTGGGCGGTTTCGGGTCGACGGGCAAAAGATGATCCTTGTCCTTGCGATGGCGGGCGCGCTGTGGGGGATCGGGGCGCTGATGAAGGTTCCGGTGCGGCTGCGGCTGGGGATGATCCTGATGCTGTGGCTGGGCGTGGTGGGGCTGCACTTGCTGCTGCCGGACGGGCATCCGCTGCGCGTCTCGACCGGGGGCGAGGCGCGGGTCTGGCTGGCCTTGGGCGTGGTGGCGGGGATTGTCTTGGGCTATCGCGGGCTGGTGTCCCGGCTGCGCGCCAAGGCGGCACCGACGGAGGTGCCCGCGCCTTCGGGGGCCTTCCGTCCGGCCGAGCTGGACCGCTATGCGCGGCACATCATCCTGCGCGAGATTGGCGGGCCGGGGCAGAGAAAGCTGAAGGATTCCAAGGTATTGGTCATTGGCGCAGGGGGCCTTGGATCGCCTGCGCTGATGTATCTGGCGGGGGCGGGGGTGGGGGTTCTTGGCCTTGTCGATGATGACATGGTGGATGGGTCGAACCTGCAGCGCCAGATCATCCATGCCGATGCGCGGATCGGGATGCCCAAGGTCTTTTCTGCCGAGATCGCGCTGCGGGCGATCAATCCCTTCATCGAGTTGCGCCCCTACAAGCGGCGGCTGGACGAGGAGACGGCGCGCGCTCTGTTTGCCGATTATGACCTGATCCTTGACGGGACGGACAATTTCGACACGCGCTACATGGTCAACCGTGTGGCGGTGGAACTTGGCAAACCCCTGATTTCAGGGGCGATTACGCAATGGGAGGGGCAGGTGTCGCTGTTTCATCCCGCGCAGGGCGGGCCCTGTTATGAATGCGTCTTTCCCACCCGCCCGGCCCCCGGCATGGTGCCAAGCTGCGCCGAGGCGGGGGTGGCTGCGCCGCTGCCCGGGGTGATCGGGTCGATCATGGCGATGGAGGCGGTGAAGCAGATCACCGGGGCGGGCGAGACGCTGAAGGGCCGGTTGATGATCCATGACGCGCTTTTTGCCGAGACGCGGGTGATTTCGGTCAAGCGCCGGGCCGACTGCCCGGCCTGCGGCGCAAGCACCTGAGAACGCTGCATTTACCGGGACCGAGGGGCGAAAACGGCTGTGCCCTGTTCTGTGCCGCCTTTTGTGCAGCAAACTGTGGCCACGCACGCGGCAGGAAGGAAGATTTAACCATCTTTGCCCCCCGATTCGGCATCGCCTTCTCTGGACAGGACCGGGACCGCACAGCATAGTCTGCGGCCAGAATGGATGATCCAACGGGGAGAAGACCGATGACGCTGACTGCATGGGCCACCGGAGTGACGAGCGCCCTGACGCTGACCCTTGGCCTGACCGCCACAGCCTTTGCGCAGGACGTGCCCGATCTGGGCGGGCGCGAGGTCGTGGTCGTGACCGAAAACGCCTATCCGCCGCTGCAATTCCTCGACAAGGACGGCAATGCGATCGGCTGGGAATATGATGCCATGGCCGAGATCGCCAAGCGGCTGAACATCACCGTCAAGTACGAGAACATCTCGTGGGATGCGATGATCCCGGCGGTGTCGGAAGGCCAGTTCGACCTTGGGATGACGGGCATCACGATCCGTGACGACCGCAAGGACAAGGTGGATTTCTCGGACGCCTATATGCGGTCGGAAATGCTGATGATGGTGCGGGGCGATGAGGAGCGCTTCACCGACGCGGTCACTTTCGCGGCCAATGCCGATCTTCTGATGGCGGCGCAGCCGGGCACGACGCCTTTCTATGTGGGCGTCTATGAGGTGCTGGACGGCAACGAGGAAAACCCGCGCATCGTGAAGTTCGAAACCTTTGGCGCGGGGCTTGAGGCGCTGCGGGCGGGCGACGTGGACCTGGTCCTGTCCGACAGCACGGCAGCGAACGGCTATGTGTCGGCGTCGGACGGCGGGCTGAAGATCATCGGCGAAGCGCTGGGGGCAGAGGATTTCGGCTTCATCTTCCCGAAAGGGTCCGACCTTGTCGCGCCGATCAACGCGGCCATTGCCAGCATGAAGGCGGATGGCACGCTGGACGCGCTGAACACCAAGTGGTTCCTTGAATACAAGATGGGCGAATGATCCCTTTCGCCAGTGACATCGAGGCCCCGGAGGCAATGCCGGGGCCTTTTTCATATCGGCCTTTCCCTTGGGGGCCTGTCGCATGACGCCGAACCCGCTGCCGGAGAAGGATTTTCCGTGGTGGCTTGTCCTCGTGTCCGGGGTCGGGCTGTGGCTGTTCTACGAGGTGCTGGCCAACCCGGACTATTCCGCCGTGCTGTCCACCCTGACCAAGGGCATCTGGATCACGGTGATGGTGTCGGTGGTGGCCTATCTGGGGGCCTGCCTTCTGGGGCTTGCCCTCGCCGTGGGGTGCCTGTCGCGGTTCCTGATCCTGCGGCAGGTGTGCCGTCTGTATATCGAGGTGATGCGGGGCGTCCCGATCATCGTGCTGCTTTTGTACGTGGCCTTTGTGCTGTCGCCCTTGGCGGTGGCGGGGATCAATGCGGTGCTGGAGCCGTTGGGGGCGGAGCCTGTGCGCACGCGGGATTTCCCGCTGCTGTGGCGGGCGGTGCTGGCGCTGGTTCTGGCCTATGCGGCCTTTCTGGCCGAGATTTTCCGCGCGGGCCTGCAGGCGGTGGACAAGGGGCAGGTGGAGGCGGCGCAGGCACTTGGCCTGAACGGATGGCAGCGGTTCCGCCATATCACCTTTCCGCAGGCCTTTCGCATGATCCTGCCGCCCTTGGGCAATGATTTCGTGGCGATGGTGAAGGACAGTTCGCTCGTGTCCGTGCTGGGCGTGGGGGACATCACGCAATTGGCCAAGGTCACGGCGGCGGGGAATTTCAAGTATTTCGAGACCTACAACGTGGCCGCGCTGATCTATCTGACCATGACGATCGGGCTTTCGCTGATGATGCGGCGGCTGGAGTTGCGGCTTAAGGCGCGCGAGACGCGCTAGGCATCGGGGGGCAGGCGGGAGAGTTCCTCTTCCGCCGTGGCGCGCAGGCTGCGCAGGTCTTCCTTGGCGGCGGTGAGGTCGGTGATCTGGCGATCCAGCGCGTCAAGCTGGCGGTCGGCAAGTTTGAGCCAGGTTTCCAGCTGCGGCCGCGTGCCCTTTTGGCGGTAGATCAGCAGCCATTGGCGGATTTCTTCAAGGCTGAAGCCAAAGCGGCGGCCGCGCAGGATGAGCGTCATGCGCGCCACCTCGCGCGGGCCGTAAAAGCGGGCGCGGCCTTCCTTTTCGGGCTGCAGCAGTTCGATATATTCGTAATAGCGCAGGGTGCGCGGCGTCACGTCGAACCGGGCGCACATCTCCTTGAAGCTGAGGCGGGTGTCGGACATGGGGCATCTCCTTGGCCGGAGCATAGGCCGATGGGGCCTTTGGCGCAACGAATTGCCGCGAGGGAAAGGCCGGGCCGGGGTTGCGCTTGGGCGGCGGGGCGCGATTATGGGGGCGGAAGGGGTTTGGCAATGTCTGACGTTACGGCACAGGATGTGGTCGCGCTGGCGCGGCGGTTCATCGAGGCGATCCCCCATTCGCGGGCGCTGGGGATGCGGCTGGAAAGCCTTGGCGAGGGGAAGGTCGTGATGACCATGCCCTATGACGCGCGCTTTGTGGGCGATCCGGCGACGGGCGTGCTGCACGGGGGCGCGGTGTCGGCGCTGATGGATACGGCCAGTGGGGCGGCGGTGATGTGCCATCCTTCGGCCCCTGTCTCGACCGCGACGCTGGATCTGCGGATCGACTATTTCCGCGCGGCGACGCCGGGGCAGGCGATCACGGCACGGGCGGACTGCTATCATGTGACGCGGTCGGTGGCCTTTGTTCGGGTGACGGCGACGGACGAGGACGAGACCCGCCCGGTGGCGGCGGCGACCGGGGCCTTCACGCTGGATCGGCCGAGGGGGGTGGAATGACCCGCGAGAGGCCGGAACCCGTACAGGTGATCAAGCAGCGGCGTGACGGGGCGCTGAAGGCGCTGCTGTCGGGGGTTCCCTATATCCAGTATCTGGGCATCCAGTTCGACCGCCGGGGAGATGAATTGACGGCGATCCTGCCGTTTGACGAAAAGCTGATCGGGAACCCATCCCTGCCCGCGCTGCATGGCGGCGTGACGGCGGCCTTCCTTGAGGTGGCGGCGATCATCGAGTTGTCGTGGTCGATCCTGTGGGAGGAGATGGAGGCGGGCAAGCTCGACCCCGCCGCGATTGCGGACAGGCCGCTGCGCCTGCCCAAGACGATCGACTTCACGGTGGATTATCTGCGCACGGGCCTGCCGCGCGACGCCTATGCGCGGGCGCGGGTGAACCGGTCGGGACGGCGCTATGCGAGCGTGCATGTGGAAGCGTGGCAGGACAACCGCGCGAAGCTGTTCGCGCAAGGCACGGGGCATTTCCTGATGCCGGAGGCATAGGTCGCCGCCGAACTGGCGGGGCGACCTTGGGTTGGTGGCGTCTGGGACAGCATCAGCAGAAGACGCGGGCGGTTTTCCCGTGGCCATGCAGGACAGGTGGCGCGGTTCTTGCTGATGCAGCGATTCCGCTAAAATGGGGATGACGCGCGCCGTTCACGCAGCAGTAGACCTTTCAACTGCCATTGGAGATCTCTTGATGCGTTTTCGTTTTGCCCTGGCTGGGGCTGCGCTTTGCGCGGCGCTGGTCGGCCCCGGCGCGAGCCGCCCTGCCCTTTCGGACCAGATCCAGTTCAGCCCGGTTCCGCAGCACCGCGCCTTGGGCGTGACGCTGGGTGCCGGTGCGTCCGCATCGGGCGCCAAGGTGGAGGCGATGGGCCGCACCGACTTCAGCCCCGAGACGGTGACAACCCGGACGACGCGGACCGCAACCGCGCCGCTGCCCACCCTGCGGTCTTGGATGCACGGGGATGTGGCGGGGGCTTGGGCTTCGGGGTTCCGCGGACAGGGTGTCACCATCACCGTGGTGGATGATTTCTCGAGCGCGAGCCGCAGCACCGGGGACCTTGGCACGGGTCGGCAATCGCTGCGCCATGGTGAGTGGACGCGGCTTGAAGCATCCATGATCGCCCCGTCCAGCACGATGGCAACGCATGACTTCAACTCGGCCCGGACCGTGGCTCTGACGGCGAAGCGTTTGAACGTGGTCAACCTGAGCTATGGCATGATGGCCAGAGCGGGTTTCAGCCACACGCAGATCCGGTGGTCGGCGCAGGAAACCTCGCTCATCAACTATGCGCGGGCCGGAAGTGCCGTGATCGCCAAGGCCGCCGGGAATGACGCGGTCGCGGTGGGGGCGGCGAACCGGTCGGGCAATGTGGATTACCTGAACCTTGCGCTGGTCGGCACCGCGTCGACCATCTTCGTCGGGGCGCTTGATCGCAATGGCGCGGTGAACAACCGGGCGAACCTTGCCAGCTATTCCAACTTCGCGGGCAGCAATGCCGCCGTCCAGCGGCAGTTCCTGAGCGTCGGGGTGCGGGGCGATCTGACGGGCCTTTACGGCACGTCCTTCGCCGCGCCGATCGTTTCGGGCTATGCGGCGGTGCTGGGCAGCAAGTTCACCACAGCTACCCCGGTGCAGATCACCAACCGCCTGCTGGATACCGCGCGCAGCGACACGATCAACAATTACAGCGCCGCGATCCATGGGCGCGGCGAGGCAAGCCTGTCGCGCGCCATCGCACCGTCCAGCATCCGCTGACGATGCCCTTGCCAGCGCCCGGCAGCGGGAGGCCGCAAGGCCGTTCCGCCCTGCCGGGCGCTGGTGCAATTGCGCACCCGGGCCGGAACCGCGCGGCATGACCGAACCAGCATCCCCGCGTCAGGGCCGCACTGCGCCGCGCCCGACCAGCAGGTCGCGCCTGCCGCAGGGGGCGCTGTTTGCCCTGTTGCTGCAGGCCAGCGCGGCCATGGCAAGCGACACCCATCTGCTGGACATCTATGCCGGATCGGCGCGGTCCGATCAGGTCAGCGCCGTCAAATGGGACAGCTATGAGCTTGCCGATGGCGAGGTGGTGCAGTTCTACGACTGGTATGCGCCCGCCATCCCGGACCTGACGGTCCTGATGCTGACGCAACTGTCGGATGATTTCGGGATCATCTGGGGCGTTTCGTTTGGCGAGCGGGGTGAGAAATACCGCATCGACCCCGCCCTTCACCTTGGGCTGACGTGGCGGCTGCGTTTGTCAGAGGCGGCGACGCTGACCACCAGTGTGCATACCTTGATCGGTGGCCGTCTGCGCGAAAGCAGTTGCAGCGCCGATTATGGGATTTTTGGGGTGAGCGAGGTGAATTGCCGTTTGGCGGCGTCGCTGCTGCCCCCGGAAGAAACCCTAAGCTATAAGTTCGACACGCCCGGCTGGAAGGAAAGCCGGGTCACAATCCGCTTCGAATATCGGTTCTGACAAAAGCCACGGACGAGGCGGGTACAGCGCTTTCGCCCTGCGCGCCCCACCCGAAGGCATCTTCCCCCACCATGACCGCCCTTCACGTACTCGCCTGTTGAAGAACGCGTACCCATCGTGATCTTGCACGCCACGGTGTCGCTGCTCGGGGGGCGGAGGGGGGCGGGGCCAATGCGCACGGATCGCCCCTTGGACTAACGAAGAACGACACGATCCCGGCACCAGTCCACAAAAAGGGCAACTTCCTCAAATAATACAAACGAGCAGGAATAGCTAAAGCAGGAACATTCCCACCACTACGTTCCAGCATATTAGTGCGGTGGTCTATTGAACGAGGATTTCAGAAACCGCACGCTTTTCATTCCAAGACCGAGCGCATGATGGTACAAACGTGGCCCGATCAAACCGGCGCTTTCCGCAAGCCCGAACACTTCGATCTCGTCAGGCTTCTTGCTGACACAAATCTTGTGCAAGAAACGACTGCGCCGCTTCTTGTAAGCGTCCAAATCGAAGGACGCCTCAAACTCTTGAAGCAAACCGAACACTTCCAGAGTCAGAAGCGTTCTGCAGCACTTTTCACACACTCCACAGTTGATCTTTGCGCGGCCGGACCAATGATTAAAGCAGACATCGAGACGCTCTCCTATCCGTGGGATTTCACAGATCTCTCTTGTCTTCTCCGCTCTCGTCACGGCAGATCCGGTCGAACGAAGCGCCATAGTAGCGGTCGAAAGCAGTGGCAAGATTATTGTGTCCGCATGCGCCATATCGTCGGTCGCGAAAACACCGGCATGCGAATAAGTAAGTCCGGATGAATAGTAAAATGTGTCAGCAATCGATGTCAGCAAGTGACCGACCGATACATTGCGGGCAGTATGTGTTTGCTGAAAACCTATCGGCAAGAAATCGACCATGTTGCTCCGAACGGAAACTACATTGAGACCTAAATCACTTGCGACATCCCTTGCAAGCTGTAATACTTGGTCCTTCTTGCTTTCCGTTGCGTTCGCTCCTACGTCGTTTACAAGCAGATGCGTTATTCGCTTCGTCGGAAGATCACAGTCGATAAGGTTTTTCTTAAGGGAGTACCAGCTGTCTACTCCGCCCGAAAATCCGGTGATACCGCCAGTTACGCGCCGCTCAAGGCCAACCGTTTCTGTAAACTCCACCCTCTGCCTGGGGTTGAGGCCAAGCTGCGTTCCGAAAACGAAAACAAGATCGGTCGATTGATGCGCAATATCCTCTGAGATCGGTACGTCAAACCGTATATCGGCACCTTTCTTCATGGCAAAAAGAAGACATGGTGCAAAGAATGCATCCGCCACTTTAACTGATCTGCCTGATGCTATTCCACTTACTTCAAACCAGATCTGATTGCTTTCTCCACCATCGCCCTGAATGCCGCACGACACCCTATGGATGTTTTCATCGAGGCGATCGATCTTGAATTTGTTTACGACGAACAAATTACCCTCCATGAATGCTCAATTTGACCTACATAATCTATAAGCGAAAAAACTTTCACCACGAACCTTTGCCAGATCGACGCAGAGGGACGCCCTGCAACGAAGGGCGCACCGTTCCACTTGATCGCACGGCGCATTCACTTCATCAAGATTAAGTTGTTTCCCATCAATGGCTGAATGCCTGAACAGGGCGAGTCTACTGCAATCGCGGGAGACCCTGTGTCTCAATCATGTGGCGCCCAGACGGATCGATCCAACGGAACGGCAGAACCTCTGGTCAGCAATGCCTTTGCCTTTGCTTTGGCTGGTCCGGACGCCACGATTTGCAGCAACCTATTCCTCCATACCCACGAAGATGTGAGAAGAGAAGCGCGCAACTCCGTCGCCCTGCCCTCTTCAAGCTGCCGTGCCCTTCGGTCACTCTGCCCACAGCATGACCCCACTTTCTATGCCCGCCCGTTGAAGAACGCGGTGCCCATCGTGATCTTGCGCGCCACGGTGTCACTGCTGAGGGCGGTGGGGGTCGGGGGGGACGACGCAAGCGTGCCGTCGAAGCGTGGCGGATGGCAGGGTGCAAGGACAGCCGCGCGTGGGTCTTCGCGCCGGGCAGGGCGCATTTCGGGATTCCCGCCGCCCCCAAAGAGGCGGCGGAGAAGCGATCAGCTGGCCAGTGCGAACCGGGCGGCGGCGGGCTTGCCCGCAGGGCGGCTGCGCGCCGCTTTGGCGCCGCTGCCAATGTCGCCTGCAAGGCCGGAGAGGCGCAGGACGGTGGTGTTGATCTCTTCCACCGCGGTCGCCTGTTCCACCGACGTATCGGCGATAGAGGCGACGAGGGTGCCGGTTTCCTGAATTTCGGGGACAAGCTGGGTCAGGGTCGTGACGGCGGTGCGGGCGGCCTTCAGGCTGCTGGCCGTGGCGGTATCGATCTCGGCGGCCGCTTCGGCCGAGCGTTCGGCAAGGCGGCGCACTTCGGTGGCCACCACAGCGAAACCTGCGCCCTGCGCCCCGGCCCGCGCCGCCTCGACCGCCGCGTTGAGGGCGAGGAGGTCGGTTTGGCGGGCGATCTCACTGACGACCTTGATGCGGGAGGCGATCTCTTCCATCGCCTGCATGGTGGAGCGCACGGCCGCGCCCCCGGCCACGGCATTGTCCGACACGCGCAGTGCGGCATTCTTGGTGGCCTGTGCGGCGGTGGCGTTTTCCTTGATGGAGGCGGAAAGCTCTTCGATCGTGGCCGAAACCTCGGTCACCGATTCTGCCAGCGTGTCGGCGATCTCGCGCTCTTGCGCGGCCTTGGCGAGGCGTTCGGCATCCAGCGCCTCGAAATAGGTCGAAATGCCGTAATCCATATCCAGCATGGCGAGGCGGAAGTAGATCGACAGAAGGCGCGTCGCCTGCCCCGTCTTGATCCGCCCGAAGAGGCCAGAGGAGAGAAGGCGGGGGAAGACATCCTCGATAATTCCCCGGAAGATGAGCGAGTAGCTGTCCATATACCAGCGCGGTTCAAGCCCGATGCGGGCATGGATGCGGCCGATGCGGGTGACGAGGGCGACGTAATCCTCGTCGATCTTGCCGGAAGTGAGGCGGCCCCAATGCGTCAGCTGCAGCTGCTTGGCCCGTTCGGCATGCGCCTTGTCCTGAAAGAAGCGCGCGGTTTTCGGTGTCGTTAGGATCGTTTCATAGGCGCGGTCGAGGATGGGCCCCAGTTCCGCCATCAGGGTGGGCGCATGCCGCCCCGCCAGTGCGAGATCCTCATCCGAAAGCCCGAGATAGGCCAGCCGTTCCTTAAGATCCGATTGCATGATGCGCTCTTTCTTCCCGTCGACAGGTCATTCCCTGCCCTTAAGGGTGCTACGGGCGTGCATGGGGCGGGCTTAGCTCTCGTCAAGGTTGAAACATAAAATGTGAATATGTTGGATCTGGGATATTGGTTTTTGGGGGTGTGAGGGCCCCTTCCCCCCGCCCTGCCCTTTCGTCATTGTCGGGCCATCATGACCGACCTGTCCCATACCCGCCTGCTGAAGATCGCGCTGCCCATCGTGATTTCGAACGCCACGGTGCCGCTTTTGGGGGCGGTGGATACGGGCGTGGTGGGGCAGATGGGAGAGGCGGCGCCGATCGGGGCGGTGGGGATCGGGGCGGTGATCCTGACCATGCTTTACTGGGTGTTCGGCTTCCTGCGGATGGGCACGACGGGGCTGGCCGCGCAGGCGCATGGCGCGGGGGATCAGGCCGAGCGGGGGGCGATCCTGCTGCGCGCGCTGCTGATCGGTGCGGGCGCGGGGGTGGTGTTCGTTCTGGCGCAGGGCTGGCTGTTCCGCGCGGCCTTTGCCATCGCGCCTGCGGGGCCGGAGGTGGAGGCCTTGGCGCGGGATTACCTTGCCATCCGCATCTGGGGCGCGCCTGCGACCATTGCCGCCTATGCGGTGACGGGCTGGTTGATCGCGGTGGAGCGGACGCGGGGCGTGTTGCTGCTGCAGCTTTGGATCAACGGGGTGAATGTGGCGCTAGACCTGTGGTTCGTGCTGGGTCTGGGCTGGGGCGTCGAAGGTGTGGCCATCGCCACACTGATCGCGGAGTGGAGCGGGCTTGCGCTGGGCCTGTGGCTTTGCCGCGACGGGCTTTTGCCCGTGTGGCGGGCGGCGGTGGCGCGGCTGGGCAATCGCGCGGCGCTGGGCGTGATGTTCGCGGTCAACCGCGACATCATGATCCGGTCCGTGCTGCTTCAGGCGAGTTTCACCACCTTTGTCTTTCTTGGCGCGCGGCAGGGGGATGTGGTTCTGGCGGCCAATCAGGTGCTGATGCAGTTCCTGTCGATCACGGCCTATGCGCTGGACGGTTTCGCCTTTGCGGCCGAGACGTTGGTGGGGCAGGCGGTGGGGGCGCGGGCGCGCGCGGCGGTGCGGCAGGCGGCGCGGATGGCAATGCTGTGGGGGGTGGCGGGAGCGATGGTGCTGGGGGCCCTGTTCGGGCTGGCGGGGCCGTGGATCATCGATGTGATGACGACCGCGCCCGAGGTGCGGGCGGCGGCGCGGGACTATCTGCCTTGGCTGGTGGCGGCGCCGGTGATCGGGGTGTTTTCGTGGATTTATGACGGCATCTTCATCGGGGCCACGCTGACGGCCGAGATGCGGCGGACGATGGCGATTTCGGTCGCGATCTATGGCGTGGCGCTGCTGATGCTGCCGCCCGCTTTCGGCAACCACGGCCTCTGGGCTGCGCTGATGGTGTTGAACGCGGCCCGGGCGGTGACGATGGCGCGGGTCGCGGGGCGGGCGGAGGCGAAGGCGGCCTGACGGCGCGGTCAGGCGCGCAGGAGACGGAAACCCGCCGAGGCGGCCCAGCCTGCGAAGGCGGCCAGTGCAAGCGACAGCAGGCCATAGGCCCAAGGCTGTTCGCGCGAGAGGTTGAAGAGAAGGCGTTCCAGCCCCTCTTTCCGCACGCCGATGACGCGGGTCTGCGCATCGACAACGCTGCCGTCGCGGGTGAGGAAGATGCGCACGCGGTATTCGCCTTCGGTCAGGTTGGCGGGCAGCACGATATCGGCGCGGAAGAGGGTCTGTTCGGTGAACTCCACCGCGCCCTGCAGCACGCGGTAGCGGCCTTCGGTCAGGCGGATGCGCTGCATCGCCTCGATGAAGTTGGCGGTGTCGCCTGCCTCGGTCGCGGCGCCCACGGCGCGGATCACGCGGGGGAGCGAGATGCGGTGGCGCAGGTCCTCCGTCTCGGACAGGATCGAGCGCAGGGGGCCGGTGGTGGCGACGGCGTAGAAGGAGGGGGCGGCGTCCACGGCGACGGCTTCGGTGTTGACCCAGATACCCGCGACGCGGGCCTTCTTGCGGATGGTGACCGGGCTGTCCGGGCCTTCGACGGTGATAATCACCTCGAGCGGGGTGTCGGGCGCGGGGGCGTCGCGCTTGACCGCGCCGTAGATCAGTATCTCGGACCCGTCGAAATTCGCGGTGATGGAGACGCGGTTCTGGCTCATGCCTGCGACGATGCCTTCGTTGGCCGTGGCGGGCGGGGCGAGTAGCGCGAAGAGGAGGGCCAGCGCGCGGCGGATCACGGCAGGACCCCGGGCATGACGGAGTAAAGCTCGGACGGGCGGAGGAGAAGGTCGAGCGCGATCTTGACCGACACGGCCAGCACCAGAAGCGCCAGCAGGATACGCAACTGTTCCGCCTTGAGCCGCACGCCGACCGAGGTGCCGATCTGCGCGCCGATCACGCCGCCGAGGATAAGGAGGAGCGCCAGCAGGATATCCACCGTCTGGCTGGTGACGGCATGCATGAAGGTGGTGAAGGCGGTGACGAAGATGATCTGAAACAGCGAGGTGCCGACGACGACCTTGGTGGGCATGCCCAGCAGGTAGATCATCGCGGGCACCATGACGAAGCCGCCCCCCACCCCCATGATCGCGGCAAGGAAGCCCACCAGCGCGCCAACGGCAAGCGGCGGCAGGACCGAGATGTAAAGGCCCGAGGCGCGGAACTTCATCTTCAACGGCAGCCCATGCACCCATGTGTGCACATGCGACCGCCGGACCGGCCCGCCCTTCTGCGCCCGGAACCACGCGCGCAGCGATTCCTGCAGCATCATGCTGCCGATCAGGCCAAGGAAGAGGACATAGGAGAGTTGAACGAACAGATCGACCTGACCCAGTCGCGTCATCCATTGAAAGACCCAGATGCCCACGCCTGATCCGGCCATCCCGCCCACCAGAAGCACCGTGCCCATGCGGAAATCCACCGCTTTGCGGCGCAGCTGCGCCAGCACGCCGGAAACGGAAGAGGCCACCACCTGATTGGCCCCGGTCGCCACGGCGACGGCGGGCGGAACCCCGATGAAGAAGAGAAGCGGGGTGATCAGAAAGCCGCCGCCCACGCCGAACATGCCGGACAAAAAGCCCACCATGCCCCCCAGCCCCAAAAGCAGGAAGGCATTGACCGATACCTCGGCGATCGGAAGGTAGAGTTGCATGGGCCTTGCCCGATGGGGAAGCGGCGTCTGGCCAAAGGGTTGCGCGCCTTCGGCGGTGAAGTCAAACGCTTGCCCGCCTCATCGGAGGCCGCGCAGGAAATGCCTTAACACCCGTTCCAGTTTTGCCGCACCCAAGGGGGCCATGGCCTTGGTGTGTTCGTGGCTGATCTTCTCGTCAGACAGGCCCGCCGCCATGTTGGTGATGGTGGAGATGGCCGCGACCTTGAGGCCGAGGAAGCGCGCGAGAATGACTTCGGGCACCGTCGACATGCCCACGGCATCGCCGCCGAGGATGCGGATGGCGCGAATCTCGGCCGGGGTTTCGAAAGAGGGGCCGGAATACCAGGCGTAGACGCCTTCGGGGAGCGCGACACCCTCGGCATCGGCGCTGGCCTTGAGAGCCGCACGGAGGGCGGGGTCGTGCGCGTCGGTCATCGGGACGAAGCGCGCATCGGTGGGTTCGCCGATCAGCGGGTTGAGGCCGGAGAAGTTGATGTGGTCGGAGAGAAGCATCAGGTCGCCGGGTCGGATGTCGGGGCGCAGCGATCCCGCCGCGTTGGTGGCGATCAGGCTGTCGGCGCCAAGCGCCTTCAGCAGGTCCAGCGCGGGGCGCATCGCGGCGGGGTTGCCCTTTTCGTAATAGTGTTCCCGCGCGCCGAAGACGGCGACGCGCACCCCTTCCAGATCGCCGATCACGAGGTTGGGGTTATGCCCCGACACGCCCGCATGGGGAAAGCCCGGCAGATCGGCGTAAGGAATGGCCACCCCGTCCACCGCCCCCGCCAGATGGCCAAGGCCAGAGCCGAGGATCAGGCCAAGGCGGACGGGGGCCGCACCCGCGCGGGCGCGGACGAGGGAAAGGGTGTCGGTCACCTTACCGTTCCTTCACATAGGGTTCGCCCCCCGCGCGCGGCGGGATGGCCTTGCCGACGAAGCCTGCCAGCACCAGCACGGTCAGCACATAGGGCAGCGCGTCGAGGAAGGGGACCGGGATCTTCACCTGTACCACGGCCTGCACCACGTCGGGGCGCAGGGCGAGCGCTTGGAAGAAGCCGAAGAGGAGGCAGGCCCAAAGCGCCGCCACCGGCCGCCATTTGGCGAAGATCAGCGCGGCCAGCGCGATATAGCCGCGACCCGCCGTCATCTCGCGCCCGAAGCCTGCTTGCAGGGCGGTGGCCATATAGGCCCCGGCCAGACCGCAGAGGATGCCGGTGATGGCCACGGCGGCAAAGCGCAGGCCCACGACAGAGATGCCCGCCGTATCCACCGCCGCCGGGTTTTCGCCCACCGCGCGCAGGCGCAGGCCAAAGCGGGTGCGGAAGAGGATCCACCATGTCAGCGGCACGGTCAGGACAGCGATGTAGACCAGCAGCGAATGGCCTGAAATCACCTCGTAATAGAGCGGGCCGAGGATGGGGACGCCTTGCAATTCCTCGGCAAAGGGAAGGGTGATCGGGTTGAAGCGGGCCTCGCCTTCCAAGGGCGGGGTGCGCCCGCCCTGGCCGAAGAGGCGTTGTGCGACCAGCACGGTGATACCGGAGGCCACGAAGTTCAGCGCGACGCCGGAAATCAGCTGATTGCCGCGGAAGGTGATGGAGGCGATGCCGTGGATGCCCGCCATCAGCATGGAGGCGAGGATGCCCGCCATCAGCCCCGCCCAGACCGACCCTGTCAGGAAGGCGACGGAGGCCGAGGACATCGCCGCCATCAACATCTTGCCTTCCAGCCCGATGTCGAAGATGCCCGCGCGTTCGGAGTAAAGCCCGGCGAGGCAGGCGAAGAGCAGCGGCGTGGCAAGGCGGATCGTGGAGTCGAGGATTTGCAGAAGCGTGGCGTAATCCATCACGCGGCCCCCTTCGCCATGCGTCCCGCGCGGAACAGGTTGAAGATCCAGGTCAGCAGCATCCGCACCATCATGTCGAGCGCGCCGGTGAAGAGAATGACGAGGCCTTGGACGACTGTCCGCATCTCGATCGGGATCTTGGTCCAGAGGCCAAGCTCTGCCCCGCCTTGGAAGAGGAAGCCGAAGAGCAGCGCCGCCAGCACCACGCCGACGGGGTGGTTGCGCCCCATCAGCGCCACCGCGATGCCGATGAAGCCCGCGCCCGAGGCGGAGTTGCCCAGCAGGCGTTCCGCCTCACCCATCACGTTGTTGATGGCCATCATGCCGGCCAGACCGCCCGAGATCATCATGGCGACCATGATGATCCCGAAGGGCGAGATGCCCGCATAGCGCGCGGCGGGTTCCGATTTGCCATAGGCGCGGATCGCATAGCCCAGACGCGTGCGCCACAAGAGCGCCCAGACCACCACCGCCATCGTCAGCGCGATGAAGAGCGTGACATTGGCGGGCACGCCGGAGGTGAAGATCAGGTTGAGGCCGGGGATTTCGTTCAGCGTGGGCAGATGCGTCGCTTCGGGGAAGTTCGCGGTGGCCGGGTCCATCTGCCCATCGGGGCGCAGCACATCGACCAGCATGAAGATCAGGAAGGCCGAGGCGATGTAGTTGAACATGATCGTGGTGATCACGATATGGCTGCCGCGCTTGGCCTGAAGATAGGCCGGAACCGCCGCCCATGCCGCGCCGAAGGCGGCCCCGGCGAAGGTGGCCCCGATCAGCGCCAGCGACCAATGCGGCCAAGGCAGGAACAGGCAGCAGAGCGCGACGCCGAGGCCGCCAAGCTGCGCCTGCCCCTCGCCGCCGATGTTGAAGAGACCCGCATGGAAGGCCACGGTCACGGCCAGCCCGGTGAACATGAAGGAGGTCGCGTAGTAAAGCGTGTAGCCCCAGCCATAGGCGTTCATCACCGACCCTTGGACCATGACGGTGATCGCCTCCCACGGGTCCTGCCCGATGGCGAGGATCACGAGGGCGGCGATGGTCGCGGCCAGCAGCAGCGAGATCAGGGGGACAAGGGCCACATCGGCCCAGCGCGGCAGGCGTTCCATCAGGCGGCCTCTCCTGTTCCGGCCATCCCGGCCATCATAAGGCCGAGATCGCGTTCATCGGTCGTCTCGGGGTCGCGGAAGCCCATGATGCGGCCGTCGAACATCACCGCAATGCGGTCCGACAGGCTGCGGATTTCATCAAGTTCCACGCTGACCAGCAGAATCGCCTTGCCCTGATCGCGCAGGGCGACGATCTGCTTGTGGATGAATTCGATGGCGCCGATATCCACGCCCCGCGTGGGTTGGCCCACCAGAAGAAGGTCGGGGTTCCGTTCGATTTCCCGCGCAACGACGATCTTCTGCTGATTGCCGCCCGAAAAGCTTTTGGCCGCCAGCGTCGGGATGGGCGGGCGCACGTCGAAGGTGGCCATCTTGCGTTCGGTATCGGCGCGCAGGGCGTCGTTGTCCATGAAGAGGCCGTTCTTCTGATATTCCGGCGCGTCGTGATAGCCGAAGGCCACGTTTTCCCACGCGGTGAAATCCATGATCAGGCCAAGGGCCTGCCGATCCTCTGGCACATGGGCGATGCCTGCCGCGCGGCGCGAGCGGCCATCGGCGCCCTTGCCCGAGAGGGGCAGGTCGGCCCCGTTCAGCGTGACCTTGCCCGTGGCCCGCGCGATGCCGCCCAAAGCCTCGAGCAGTTCCGACTGGCCGTTTCCGGCGACGCCTGCGATGCCGAGAATCTCGCCCGAGCGGATTTCGAAGCTGACGCCTTTCAGGCGTTCGACGCCATGTTCATCGACCACGCGCAGGTCTTCGACCTTGAGCACGGTGCGGCCCAGAAGGGCGGGCTTCTTTTCCACCTCCAACAGCACCTTGCGGCCCACCATCAGTTCGGCGAGTTGCTCGGGGCTGGTTTCCGCCGTCTTGACGGTATCCACCATCGTGCCGCGCCGCATGACGCTGACATTGTCGGTCGTTTCCATGATCTCGCGCAGCTTGTGGGTGATCAGGATGATGGTTTTGCCCTGATCGCGCAGACCTTTGAGGATGCGGAAGAGATGGTCCGCCTCGGCCGGGGTCAGCACGCCGGTGGGTTCGTCAAGGATCAGGATGTCGGCTTGGCGGTAGAGCGCCTTCAGAATCTCCACCCGTTGCTGGTGGCCGACGGAGAGGTCTTCGATCACCGCGTCGGGATCGACGTCCAGTTCGTATTCGCGCGACAGGTCCGTCAGCACCTTGCGCGCCTTGGCGAGGGAACCTGCGAGAAGCGCGCCCTCCTCTGCCCCCAGCACGACGTTTTCGAGGACGGTGAAATTCTGCACCAGCTTGAAATGCTGAAACACCATGCCGATGCCCGCGCGGATGGCGCTTTGGCTGTCGGGGATGATGGTGGCTTTGCCGTTGATGAAGATCTCGCCCGAATCGGCGCGGTAGAAACCGTAGAGGATGGACATCAGCGTGGATTTGCCTGCGCCGTTTTCGCCGATGATCCCGTGGATCGTGCCCTTGGGCACGGCGATGTGGATGTCCTTGTTGGCCTGCACCGGACCGAAGGACTTGGAAATGCCCTTCAGCTCGATGGCGTAGCGCGCATCCGCCATTTGGTTCCCCCTGTTCCCTATCCCGTCTTTGGTGCGGGTTCGGCCAGTCTTAGCAAAGATGCCGCGCCAAGGGTATGGCGCGGCATGATGTCGTGCGTGCCGTCAGGCGATCAGAACGTTGCCGCCGGGCAGGTGTTGTCGGACATGTAGTCGTGGACCACCAGTTCGCCCGACTTGATCTTTGCCGCCGCCTCGTCGACAGCAGCCTGCATTTCCGGGGTCACCAGCGAGGCGTTGTTTTCGTCCATCGCATAGCCGACGCCGTCATTGGCCAGACCCATCACGTTGATGCCGGGGGTCAGGTTGGTGCCTTCCTTGAAGGCCTCATAGACCGCGTTGTCGACGCGCTTGAGCATCGAGGTCAGGACCTTGCCGGGATGCATGTAGTTCTGGTTGCTGTCCACGCCGATCGACAGGATGCCTTCGTCGGCAGCGGCTTGCAGCACGCCCACGCCCGTGCCGCCTGCGGCGGCGTAGATCACGTCAGCGCCTTGCGCCTTTTGGCCCTTGGCGAGTTCCGCGCCCTTGACCGGGTCGTTCCATGCGGCGGGGGTGGTGCCGGTCATGTTCAGCACGACGGTCGCGTCGGGGTTCACGGCCTTGACGCCCTGTGCATAGCCGCAGCCGAACTTGCGGATCAGCGGGATGTCCATGCCGCCGATGAAGCCGACGGTCCCGGTCTTGGAGGCCAGACCCGCCATCATGCCGACGAGGTAGGAGCCTTCATGTTCGTTGAACACGACCGATTTGACGTTCGGCGCATCCACGACCATGTCGATGATGGCGAATTTGGTGTCCGGGAAATCCGGCGCGACCTTGGACAGCGCGTCGCCAAAGGCGAAGCCGGTCATGACGACGGGGTTGGAGCCAGCCTCGGCCAGACGGCGCAGCGCCTGTTCGCGCTGGGCTTCGTCCTGCATCTCCAGTTCCTTGTAGGTGCCGCCGGTTTCCTGCGCCCAGCGCTCGGCCCCGTTGAAGGCGGCTTCGTTGAAGGATTTGTCGAACTTGCCGCCAAGGTCGAAGATGATGGCGGGTTCGGCGGTGGCAACACCGGCGGTCAGCGCCAGAGTGGCAGCGGCGCCGAGGAATTGCTTCATGAGGGTCATAGGGATCTCCCGGTTGTTATTCTGTAGCCGTCTCACGCGCCACCCATCCCTTTGGCCGGGCAGCCGTTCACCGACAGTTTAGGGCGGATTCGCAACGGAGGGTCAACACCTCATTGTGAAGCCATGAGGCCGATTTGACTTATTGATCAAATGCAGGGCAGGCGACGTAGGGGCAAGCGGTCAGGTCAGGGTCCGCTGCATCATGACGGCGCCGATGCGGGTGCCATCGGGACGGGCGTAATAGCCCGGGCGGCGGCCGGATTCGGCGAATCCCTGCGCGGCATAGAGCGCGCGGGCGGGGGCGTTGTCCTCGGCCACCTCTAGGAAGGCGGTGGCCGCCCCGCGCAGGCGGGCCTGATAGAGAAAGCGCGCCAGAAGCTTGCGCCCAAGGCCCCGGCGGCGGGATTCGGGGGCGACGGCGATGGTCAGAAGTTCCGCCTCGCCTGCCACGGCGCGGCCCAGCAGGAAGGCGGCATCCCCTTCGACCAGCAGAAAGGCAAGCGGATCGGTCAGGAAGGCCGCGAAGGCGGCCTCGGACCATGGCGGGGGCGTGGTGAAGGCGCGGGCATGCAGCGAGGCGAGATCGGTGGGCGTCACGGCAGGATCACGGGCGGCGGATCGGAGGGCGGCGCGGCATCGGCCCCGCGCAGGTAGAAGGGCGCCGGACGCGGCTGGGGCTGGCCCAGCCGCGTGGCGGCGATGCGGGCGATGGCGTGGTGAAGCGGCAGGGCGGGTGGCAGGGCGAGGCCACCAAGGGCGGCGACGGCAGCCTCGGCCGCGCTGCCAGTAAAGCGGTCTAGGCCGCATTCATGGGGCAGCGCCGAGAGCGTGGTCAGCCGCGCATCATCCGGGCCATGGTCGAATTCCTGCAGGTAGATTTCGCCGCGTCTGGCATCTTCGACCACGGCGAGGGGGCGCGGCAGGCCATGGGCCAGCGCCTCAAGCCGCGTCACGCCGATGGCGGGGATGCCCAGCGACAGGGCCAGCCCGCGGGCCGCTGCCACCGCGATCCGGATGCCGGTGAAATTGCCGGGCCCGGTGCCAACGGCCAGCGCTGACAGATCCTTCCAGCCCTGCCCGTTTTGCGCCAGCAGGTCTTCGCAGAGCGGCAGCAGGCGTTCGGCCTGCCCTTTGTCCATCGGCTCCCATGCCTCGGCCACGATCCGGTCGCCCGACAGCAAAGCGGCCGCGCAATGCGCGGCCGATGTGTCGAAGGCCAGAATCAGGGGATCAGGCCGCAACGGGCCGGACCTCCAGCACCTCGGGGATGTAATGCCGCAGGAGGTTCTCGATCCCCATCTTGAGCGTCAGGGTCGAAGACGGGCAACCCGCGCAGGCGCCCTGCATGTGCAGATAGACCACGCCCCGGTCAAAGCCGTGGAAGGTGATGTCGCCGCCATCCTGCGCCACGGCAGGACGGACGCGGGTGTCGAGCAGTTCCTTGATCTGGCGGACGATGTCGCCATCCTCGCCGGTATGTTCGGCATGGCCGCCGGTGGCACCCTCGCCTTCGATCACGGCAGCGCCCGACTGGTAGTGTTCCATGATCGCGCCCAGGATCGCGGGTTTGATATGGTCCCACTCGGCCTTTTCAGCCTTGGTCACGGTGACGAAATCGGTGCCGAAGAAGACGCCCGTCACCCCGCCCGTGGCAAAGATGCGCCGCGCCAGTGGCGATTTCGACGCGGCCTCGGCATTGGGGAAATCGGCAGTGCCAAGTTCCAGCACGGTTTGGCCGGGCAGGAATTTCAGCGTGGCGGGATTGGGGGTGGATTCGGTCTGGATGAACATTTCGCCACCTCCGAGGGGCTTGTCCGACTATTCCCCTCGGATATGCGCCCTCGGGCGGGGCCTGTCAAGTTTGGAACCGTTCTAAACTTCGCGCGACGTGGCTTTGCGCGGGCGGGCCGGATGCGGTAGACTCTCGCAATGAGACTCATTCCCGCGCTCTGCACGTCTCTTGTGCTGGCGGCACCCATGGCCCGGGCCGACAGCCTGCGTGACCATGCGCTGACGCTTTTCTCGCCGCTGCCTGACCGGATCGCGCTGCTGGACGGTCGCCCGGTGACAGAGGCCGAGGTGAACTTGGGGCGGATGCTGTACTTCGATCCCCGACTGGCCGATGACGGGGCCACGGCCTGTGCCGATTGCCATGATCCGGCAACGGGGGGCGACGGGAACCGCCCGACCTCGACGGGCCATGCCTGGCAGAGCGGGCCACAGAACGCGCCCACCCTGTTCAACGCCATGCTGAACCGCGCGCGGTTCTGGCAGGGCTGGGACGAGGACCTGCCCGCCGCCCCGGCGCGCGATCCCTTTCGGGCCGAACGGATCGCCACGCCTGACCGGATGGTGGCGGTGCTGGCCTCCATGCCGGGGTATGTGGCGGCCTTCGAGGCGGCCTTCCCCGGCGAGGCGGACCCGATCCGCCCTGAGACGGCTGCGCGCGCGCTGGCGGCCTATGCGTCCACGCTGCTGACGCCCGCGCCATTCGACGATTGGCTGCGGGGCGAGGATGCCGCCCTGTCCGAGGCGGCGCGCGAGGGGCTTGCCCTGTTCATCGACCGGGGCTGCGCAGGCTGCCATCAGGGGGTGAACCTTGGCGGCGACAGCTATCACCCTGTGCGGGTGGCGCGCGTGCCGGGGACCGAGTCGCTGCCCGAAAGCGGTGCCTGCTTCGCATTGGAAGAGGCGGATGGGGCGCAATACCTCTATCGTGCCGGAACACTGCGCAATGTCACCCTGACCGCCCCCTATTTCAGCGAGGGCACGGTCTGGTCGCTGCCCCTTGCGGTGGAGATCATGGGGCGGGCGCAGTTGGGTGCCGATCTGACCGAGGCGGAGGCCGACGCGATCACGGCCTTTCTGGCCACGCTGGAGGGGCGGCCGCCGCCGCTGATGCTGCCGATGCTGCCCGCCGAGACCGGGCTGACGCCAAGGCCGCAGGTGCAGTAGAGGGGCCTAAGGCTCCCAATAGGCGTACATCTGCGCGAGGGCCGCGCGGCAGCGCAGCGGGTCTGTGGCGCGGCGCATCAACAGGCGCAGGGGGGCGGGCAGGATCAGGGAATAGGGGCGGCGATGGCGCATCGGCATGCTCCTTCCAGTCATCCTCCCTGCACGGATGATGCCGCAGTGCAGCACGTCTGTCACCGATTCTTGCCGCAGCGCGGCAGGCGGGGTCAGGTGATGCTTTCCAGCCGTTCCTTGGACATGTCGCCCGGGACGATGGTGATGGGGATGGGCAGGTTGCCGGAATTGCGGCTCATCTGCGTGACCAACGGGCCGGGGCCGGATTTTTCCGTCCCCGCGCCTAGGACGAGGACGCCGATCTCCGGGTCTTCGTTCACCTGCGCGAGGATTTCGACCACCGGGTCGCCTTCGCGGATGACAAGTTCGGGGTTGATCCCCTGCTTGTCGCGCATCCATTTGGCGAAGACCTCGAAATGCGCCTCGATCCTTTCGCGGGCCTCAGCGCGCATCAGGTCGGCCACGCCCATCCAGTGCTGATATTCCTCGGGCGGGATGATGGACAGGATGGTGACGCCGCCCCCGGTATGCGCCGCGCGCAGGGCTGCGAAGCGCATGGCGTTCAGGCATTCGCGCGTGTCGTCAAGGACGACGAGGAATTTCCGCATCTTCATCTCCCAGGGCGGGGGCATCATGCCGGGGGGGCGGGTCGCGTGCAAGACGCGGTTTTTGACGCAGAGTCCGGGGCCGTAAACTGCATCAGTGTCCGGCGCGAAACCTGCGTCGGATTTCGCTGTCAGACCGGCTGCGAGGCGGCCCAGTCCATGTAAAGCCCGCGCATCTTTTCCGTCATGGCGCGCGTCCGATATTCGGTGCCGTCGAAGGCCTTGACCGAGGTCACCTTGGCGAAGTTGCCCGACAGGAACACCTCATCCGCCGCATGGGCGTCGTCGAAGGTCAGCACCGTTTCATGCACCTCGATCCCTGCGGCGCGGGCGTTCGCGATGTGGCGGGCGCGGGTGATGCCCGCAAGGAAGGTGCCGTTGGGGATGGGGGTGAAGAGCGCGCCGTCCTTGACCAGAAAGACGTTGGCCGTGGCGCTTTCGGCCAGATTGCCCATGGCATCGGCCACCAGCGCATTGCCGAAGCCCTTGGCCTTTGCCTCGACCAGCATCCGGGCGTTGTTGGGGTAAAGGCAGCCTGCCTTGGCGTTGCAGACATTGTCCTCCAGCACCGGGCGGCGGAACCGGGTGCGGGTGACGCTGGTCTGGAAGTCCTGCGGCGGCATCGCCACCTGTTCAAGGCTGATCGCAAAGCCTGTCTTGCCTTGGGCCGGGGCGACGCCAAGGTCGGACCCGTCGATTGCCCAATACATCGGGCGGATGTAGACCGCCGCGCCGGGCGCATAAGCGCGCAGGCCGTCGCGGATGACGGCCTCCATCTCGGCGGCCTCCACCGTGGGGGTGATCATCAGGGCGCGGGCGCTGTCATTCACCCTTGCGCAATGGCGGGCCAGATCGGGGACCAGCCCGTCGAACATCCGCGCACCGTCAAAGACTGACGATCCCTGCCAGATGCCGTGATCGGCGGCCTTCATCACCGCGATATCGCCGTCATGCCAGCGCCCTGCGAAGAAGGTGCGGATATTCGTGCCGATGGTCATGCTGGGCCCTCCCTTTAGCGGGGCGGTTAAATCACCGCCCTGCGCCAAGGGAAAGGCCGGATCAGGCGGCGTCGAGCAGGCCCCTGCCCTTCAAGAGCGCCTCGACCCCCGGCATGCGGCCCCGGAAGCGGGTATAGAGAACCTCGGCCTCTTCCGACCCGCCCGCGCTGAGGATGTGCTTTTCCAGCAGCGCCGCCGTTTCGGGGTGGAAGGGATCGCCTGCCTCTTCAAAGGCGGCGAAGGCATCGGCATCCATCACCTCGGACCACATGTAGCTGTAATAGCCCGCCGAATAGCCGTCGCCGGAAAAGACATGCGCGAAATGCGGCGTGGCGTGGCGCATGCGGATGGCCTGCGGCATGCCGATCTGGTCCAGCACCTGCGCCTGCATGGCCATCGGATCGGCGGGGGCGGCGCCTTCGTGGAAGGCAAGGTCGACAAGGGCGGAGGCCACGAATTCCACCGTGGCAAAGCCTTGGTCATAGGTGCCTGCCGCCAAAAGCCGGGCGCGCATGTCGGCGGGCATGGGGTCGCCCGTCTGCCAGTGGCGGGCATATTCCTCCAGCACCGCAGGCACCTCCAGCCAGTGTTCGTAGAGCTGGCTGGGCAGTTCCACGAAGTCGCGGGCGACCGAGGTGCCGGAGATGAAGCCGTGCGTCACATCCGACAACATCTGGTGCAGCGCATGGCCGAATTCGTGGAAGAGCGTGCGCGCATCATCCCAAGACAGCAGCGCGGGGTCGCCCTTGGCGAAGTTGCAGACGTTCACCACGATGGGCCGCTGATCCCCGCCCAGCTTTCTCTGCGACCGCATGGCCGAACACCACGCGCCGGAGCGTTTGGAAGAGCGGGCGAAGTAGTCACCAAGGAAGACCGCGACATGCGCGCCCTTGCGGGTGACTTCCCAGCCGCGCACGTCTGCGTGGTAGAAGGGGCCGTCGATTTCACGGAATTCAAGGCCGAACAGGCGGGACGCGCAACCGAACATGGCGGCCAGCATCGCCTCGAGCCCCAGATAGGGTTTCAGCGCGGCCTCATCGAGGTCATGTTCCGCCATCCGCCGCTTTTCGGAGTAATAGCGCCAGTCCCACGGTTCCAGCGCGTCGGCGATTCCGTCAGCATTCAGCATCCCCTCCAGCACAGCGGCATCCGACAGGGCCTTGACCCGCGCAGGCGTCCAGACCCGCATCAATAGGTCACGCACCGCATCCGGCGTCTTGGCCATTTCGGGTTCCAGCTTGAAGGCGGCAAAGCTGTCATAGCCCAGAAGCTTTGCCCGTTCCTCGCGCAGGGCAAGGATTTCGGCGGCGATGGCGCGGTTGTCTTGGGCATTGCCGTTGGCGCCGCGCGCAACCCATGCCTCATAGGCCTGCCGCCGCAGGTCGCGGCGGGGCGAGAATTGCAGGAAGGGCACGATCAAGCTGCGGCTTAGGGTGACAACGGGGCCGTTCTGCCCCCGCTCTTTCCCCGCCGCGCGGGCGGCATCCACCACGAAGCCGGGCAGACCTTCGAGGTCCTCCTCGGCCAGAACCATGAACCAGTCGCGTTCGTCGGCCAGCAGGTTCTGCCCGAAGGCCGTGCCAAGGACGGCCAGCCGTGCCTTCACTTCGGTCAGCCGATCTGCGGCCGCCCCCGTCAGTTCCGCCCCCGACCGGACGAACATCCGACGGTAAAGCGTCAGGACGCGCATCTGTTCGGGGTCCAGCCCCAGCGCATCGCGGCGCTGCCAGAGGTCTTCGATCCGGGCGAAGAGGCGCTTGTTGTTGGTGATCTCAGACGAAAAGGCGCTCATCTTCGGGGCAAGGTCGCGCATCAGCGCCTCGCGCGCATCCGTGCTGTCGGCCCCGGCGAGGTTGTAGAAAACGCCCGACACGCGGTCGAGCGCGCCTTCGGCCAATTCCAGCGCGGCGATGGTGTTGGCATAGGTCGGCGCCTCGGCCTGATCGGCGATGGCGGCGATGGCGGCGCGGGCCTCGGCCAAGGCGTGATCGAAGGCGGGGGCGAAATCCGCATCCCGGATCGCGGCGAAGGGCGGCAGGCCGAAGGGGGCGGTCCAGGGGGCAAGCAGGGGGTTGGTCATGGCGGCACTCCATTGCGCCCCCGAAAGCTAGGCAGGTGCAAGGCAAAGGTCCAGCCTCGGCACGGCGCGACGGGCGCGAATTCGTGACGCCACGTTACGTTTACGTTCGCGTCAACTTGTCTGGTAAGATGGCGTCAGATCACCAGATTCCGGTTTGACCTTTCCCATGACACCGCGAGCCGAGATGACCAGCAAGGACGAGCTTCTTTCCATCCGCGAGATGTGCGACGCCTTTGAGGTGACGCCCCGCACCCTGCGTTTCTACGAGGCGAAAGAGCTGCTTTCGCCCCTTCGGCGCGGCACGGCGCGGCTTTACTCCTATCGCGACCGCGCGCGGCTGAAGCTGATCCTGCGCGGCAAGCGCTTTGGCTTTTCGCTGGAAGATATCCGGCAGCTTTTGGACATGTACGACCGCGAAGGCCGCCAGCAGGAGGCGCAGCTGCGCCGCACCTATGAGGTGGCGGCCGAACGGCTGGCCCAGATGGAACGCCAGCGCGCCGAATTGGACGAGGCGATCGTGGAATTGAAAGACCAGATGGCGTGGGGGGCTGGCGTGCTTGCCGCCTTCCGCAAGGCCGCCGAATAAGGAGGAACGACAGATGCCCAGCTATACCGCGCCCCTCAAGGACATGCAGTTTGTCCTGCATGACGTGCTGCAGGTCACCGCCTCTGACATTCCGGGCTATGCCGATCTGGATGCCGGTTTCACCGCCGCCGTTCTGGAAGAGGCGGGGAAGCTCGCCTCCGACGTCCTCGCGCCGCTGAACGCGGTGGGCGACCGCGAAGGGTGCCGGTTGGAAAACGGCGTCGTGCGCACGCCCACGGGGTTCAAGGCGGCCTTCGAGCAGTTGAAGGAAGGCGGCTGGACCGCGCTGGACTGCGATCCGGATTATGGCGGGCAGGGGCTGCCCTATCTGATGGGCACGGCGGTGGGCGAGATTTTCGTCGCGTCGAACATGGCGCTGAACATGTATCAGGGCCTGACGCATGGCGCCTATTCCGCGATCCATGCCCATGGCACGGCGGACCAGAAGGCGACTTACCTTCCCAAGATGGTGTCCTGCGAATGGACGGGGACGATGAACCTGACCGAACCGCATTGCGGCACGGATCTTGGCCTGATGCGCAGCAAGGCCGAACCGCAGGCGGATGGCAGCTACAAGATCACCGGGCAGAAAATCTTCATCTCGGCGGGCGAACATGACATGGCCGAGAACATCATTCACCTCGTGCTGGCCAAGGCGCCGGGGGGCGGGGAGGGAACGAAGGGTATCTCTCTCTTTATCGTGCCGAAATTCCTTGTGAATGCGGACGGGTCGCTGGGGCAGCGGAACGCGCTGTCGGTCGGCAAGATCGAAGAGAAGATGGGCATCCACGGCAATGCCACCTGCGTGATGAATTATGACGGCGCGACGGGCTATCTGCTGGGCGAGTTGCACAAGGGCATGCGCGCCATGTTCACCATGATGAACGAGGCACGGATCGGCGTCGGCGTGCAGGGCTATGCGGTGGCCGAGGCCGCCTATCAGAACGCGCTCGCCTATGCCAAGGACCGTCTGCAGGGCCGGGACGTGACCGGGGTGAAGAACCCCGACGGGCCTGCCGATCCGCTGATCGTGCATCCGGATATCCGCCGCAACCTGATGGATCAGAAAAGCTTTGTCGAAGGGGCGCGGGCCTTCACCTTCTGGGGGGCGTCGCTGATCGACCGCGCGCATCGCACCGGGGATGCGGGGGCGGAGGGGCTGATTTCTCTGCTGACCCCGGTTATCAAGGGGTTCCAGACCGACCGCGGCTTTGACGTCGCCGTGGCGGCGCAGCAGGTCTATGGCGGGCATGGCTATATCGAAGAATGGGGCATGTCCCAATTCGCCCGCGATGCCCGGATCGCGATGATCTATGAAGGGGCGAACGGGGTGCAAGCGCTTGACCTTGTGGCGCGGAAGTTGGCGGCGGATGGCGGCAAGCATGTCATGGCCTTCTTCGAGATCGTGAAGACCTTCCTGAAGGAGAACGAAGGGGATGAGCGGCTGAAGGCCGGCTTCCTTGATCCGCTGAAGGCGGCGTCGAAGGCGATGCAGGGGGCGGGGATGTATTTCATGCAGAACGGCATGAAATCGCCCAATGCCGCGCTGTCGGGCAGCTATGACTTCATGCATCTGATGGGCCATGTCTGCCTTGGCCTGATGTGGGCGAAGATGGCCAAGGCCGCCTATGCCGCACTGGATGCGGGTGCTGCGGACCGCGACTTCTACGAGGCCAAGATCGCCACGGGCCGCTATTACATGGCCCGCCAATTGCCCGCCTGCGCGATGCATCTGGCCCGGATCGAAAGCGGGGCCGAGCCTGTGATGGCGCTGAAGGCGGAGGCGTTCTAAGCTGCGGGGGCGCAGAATTTTCATCCGAAAATTCTGCCTCCCCGACCGTTGATCCAGAGGTGCCCCATGCCCAAGCGTTTCCGCCTCACCCGCCGCTTTCCCGTCGCCATGACGGAGGACGGCTATCGCAAGCTGAAACGTTTCGCGCAGGAGGCGGGGCTGGATGAGGGCGAGGCGCTGTCCTTCCTGTTCGAGAATTTCGACTCTGTGATGGACAAGGACACCCTGACCCACCGCCTGCGGCTGTTCAATTCGGAGCTGGATGACCGGAAGCGGTAGCCTGGGGTGGTGAGGGGGGAGTTTTGAGTATTTGGGCCAAGATGAAGAGGCAAGATCACGCCGCATCCCGTGCCTAGGGCTTGGCTATCCGTCGGGCGGGATGCGGCGCTTCACCTTGGGCGGCCATCGGCTCTCCAGCCTGTACGGCGGGGGTGAGACTGACGGGAAAAGATGAAGAAACCGTTGCTTCATCTTGGCCCAAATACTCTGGGGGTCCGGGGGTGAAACCCCCGGGAGGTTGGTCTGGGAGGACCGCATGACCATGAAGCTCTACTGTTTCGGCGAAAGCGGGAACGCGTACAAATGCGCGCTGGCCCTGACCATGACGGGCACGGAGTGGGAGCCTGTCTTTGTCGACTTCTTCAACGGCGAGGCGCGCGGGGCGGCCTTTCGCGCGCTCAATCCGATGGGCGAGGTGCCGGTGCTGGTGGATGGCGAGACGGTCCTGACCCAATCCGGCGTGATCCTCGACTACATCAGTTCCAAGACCGGGCAATTGGGCGGGCGTTCGGCGGCAGAGCGGCGGGAGGTGCTGCGCTGGCTCTTCTGGGACAATCACAAGCTGTCGACGCAGGTGGGCACCTGCCGGTTCCTGTCGAATTTCCTTCCCGTGGAAAAGCGGCCCGAAGGGGTGGTCCCCTTTCTGCAGGGGCGGCTGAAGGCGGCTTATGCGGTTCTCGACGCCCATCTCGCGGGGCGGGACTGGATCGTCGGGGATGGCCCCACCATCGCGGACCTCTCCTGCTGTTCCTACCTTTATTACCCCGAACCTTTCGGCTTTGACCGCAAGGATTGGCCCCAGATCGACCGCTGGCTGGACGGCATCGCCGCCCTGCCCGGCTGGAAACACCCCTATGACATGATGCCCGGCAATCCGTCCGACAGGGCGTGATCCCGCGGGCATGAAGGAGACGACGATGACCGACGCCTTTATCTACGATGCCATCCGTTCCCCGCGCGGCAAGGGCCGCCCCGACGGCGCGCTGCACGAGGTCACCTCGGTCGCGCTCTCGGCCCGGATGCTTGATGCGCTGGCCGCCCGCAACGGGCTGTCGGGCCACGCGGTGGAGGATGTGATTTGGGGCAATGTCACGCAGGTGGGCGAACAGGGCGGCTGCCTTGCGCGGTCTGCGGTGCTGGCCTCGGACCTTGACCAGTCGATCCCCGGCCTTGCCATCAACCGCTTCTGCGCATCTGGCATGGAAGCGGTGAACCTTGCCGCCAATCAGGTGAAGGGCGGCGCGGGCGCGGCCTATATCGCGGGCGGGGTGGAGATGATGGGGCGCGTCGCGATGGGCAGCGATGGCGCGGCCATCGCGGTGGATCCGTCGCTGGCGATGAAAACCTATTTCGTGCCGCAGGGGATTTCTGCGGATATCATCGCCACGGAATATGGGTTCACCCGCGACATGGCCGATGCGCTAGCCGTGGAATCGCAGCGCCGCGCGGCGGCGGCTTGGGCCGACAAGCGGTTCGCGAAATCCATCGTGCCGGTGACGGATCAAAACGGGCTGACGATCCTGTCCCATGACGAATTCATGCGCCCCAGCACGGATATGCAAAGCCTTGGCGCGCTAAAGCCCAGCTTCAAGGAGATGGGCGAAGGGATGCCCGGCTTCGACAAGATCGCCCTGATGAAATATCCGCATCTGGAGCGGATCGACCATATCCACCATGCGGGCAATTCCTCGGGCATCGTGGATGGCGCGGCGGCGGTTCTGATCGGGAATGCAGAGTTCGGAAAGGCCCATGGGTTGAAACCCCGCGCGCGCATCCGGGCGACGGCCAAGATCGGGACGGACCCGACCATCATGCTGACGGGCCCCGTGCCGGTGACGGAAAAGATCCTGAAGGATTCGGGCATGTCGATTTCTGACATCGACCTTTTCGAGGTGAACGAGGCCTTCGCCTCGGTCGTCCTGCGCTTTCTTCAGGCCTTCGAGGTGGACCCGGCCAAGGTGAATCCGAATGGCGGGTCCATCGCGATGGGCCATCCGCTGGGCGCGACGGGGGCGATCATCATCGGCACGCTGCTGGATGAGTTGGAGCGGACGGGCAAAGGTGTTGGCCTTGCCACGCTCTGCATCGCGTCCGGGATGGGCGCGGCCACGATCATCGAGAGGGTGTGATGCCCAAGCTCGACCTGTCCGCCGTCCCGGTGAAGACCGGGTCGATCTATCCCGCGCCCTATGCCGAGATGATGGCGGGCCGATCCTCGCTGCGGCTGGGGCAGGCGGGGGGGCTGACGCAGTTCGGGGTGAACCTCGTCACGCTGGAGCCGGGGGGAATGTCGTCGCTGCGACATTGGCATCTGCATGAGGACGAGTTCGTCATGGTGACGGACGGCGAATGCGTGATGGTCACCGATGCGGGGCCTGAGGTGATGCGTCCGGGCGATTGCGCGGCCTTTCCGGCGGGCGTGGCGGACGGGCATCATTTCATCAACCGCAGCGACGCCCCGGCGCGGTTCCTTGTCGTGGGGACAAAGGCCCCGCGCGAGGTGGGCACCTATTCGGATGTGGACCTGAGGGTGGTGATCGAAGGTGGCAGCGCCACGTTCACCCACAAGGACGGCACGCCTTACCTGCCGCCGGAGGAAACGCGGTGATGTGGCACCCCCTCCCCAACCCTCCCCCGCCTGCGGGGGAGGGAGTGGCACGCTTCCGCGCCCTTTCCCTCTCCCTCCCCCATCTGTGGGGGAGGGTTGGGGAGGGGGTTGCCTTCCCCGGGGGGACATGATGCCGAAAGTCACCCCACCCGACTGGTTCGAAGAGAACCCGACCCACCCCATCCTCGGCCCCGGTCCCGGCCCCTATCGGGCGCGGCTTTTGTCCGATCCGGGCGGCATCACGCAATTCGGCGCCTTTCTGGAGGAACTTCCGCCCGGCTCCCGCTCTGGCCATCGGCATTGGCATGAGGCCGAGGATGAGATGGTGGTGATGCTGTCGGGCGAGGTCGTCCTTGTCGAGGACAGGGAAACACCCCTGCGCGCGGGCGATGTGGCCTGCTGGCCTGCGGGGCAACCCTTGGGCCATCGGCTGGACAATCGCAGCCAGGAACCCGCCCGCTACCTTGTCATCGGCACGCGGGCGGTCCGCGACCGTGTTCATTACACCGACCATGACCTGATCACGGAAAAGGACGGCGCGGCGCGCCGTTACCTGCACCGCGACGGCACCCTTTACGGAGAAACTCCATGACCGATTTCACCTATGCCGTGGACGCAGACGGCGTCGCCACCATCACCTGGGACGTCACGGCGAAGTCCATGAACGTCATGTCGACGGAAGGCTTCGCCCTGCTCGACAGCCTGATCGACAGGGCCTTGGCCGATGCGGGCGTGAAAGGCGTCATCCTGACATCCGGTAAGAAGGATTTCGCGGGCGGGATGGACCTGAACGTGATCGCCCAGATGCGGGCGGGGGGCGCGCAGGCCATTTTCGATGGCGTGATGCAGATGCATGGCGTGCTGCGCAAGATCGAACGGGGCGGCATGGACCCCAAGACGAAGAAGGGCGGCAAGCCCATCGTTGCGGCCCTGCCGGGCACGGCGCTGGGGATCGGCTATGAACTGCCGCTCGCCTGCCACCGGATCATCGCCGCCGACAATCCGAAGGCCAAGATCGGCCTGCCCGAGATCATGGTCGGCATCTTCCCCGGCGCGGGCGGCACGACGCGGCTGGTGCGCAAGATGGGCGCGATGATGGCCGCGCCCTTCCTGCTGGAAGGCAAGCTCTCGGACCCCAAATCCGCCAAGGCGGCGGGGCTGGTGGATGAGGTGGTGGCGCCCGAAGCGTTGCTCTCGCGCGCCAAGGAATGGGTGCTGCAGGCCAAAGACGCCGATCTGGTGAAGCCGTGGGACGACAAGGGCTACAAGATGCCCGGCGGCGCGCCCTATCATCCGGCGGGCTTCATGACCTATGTCGGCGCTTCGGCCATGATCATGGGCAAGACGATGGGGGTCTATCCGGCGGCCAAGGCGCTGCTCTCCGCGGCCTATGAGGGCGCGCTGGTGCCCTTCGACACCGCGCTGAAGATCGAGGCGCGGTGGTTCACCTCTGTTCTGATGAACCCGTCCTCTTCGGCCATGATCCGGTCGCTCTTTATCAACAAGGAGGCGCTGGAGAAGGGGGCGAACCGCCCCAAGGTCGCCGATCAGACGGTGGCGAAGGTGGGCGTGATCGGCGCGGGCATGATGGGGGCGGGCATCGCCTATGTCAGCGCCAATGCGGGCATCGAGGTGGTGCTGATCGACGCGTCGCAAGAGGCCGCTGACCGCGGCAAGGCCCATTCGGCGGACCTTTTGGACAAGGGGATGAAGCGCGGCAAGGTGACGGCCGAGAAGAAGGCCGAGGTGCTGGGCCGTATCATCGCCACCACCGATTATGCGGCGCTTGCGGGCTGCGATCTGATTGTGGAGGCCGTGTTTGAGGACCCGAAGGTGAAGGCGGACGTGACGGCGAAGGTTGAGGCGGCGGTGGGCGAGGGCTGCATCTTCGCGACCAACACCTCCACCCTGCCCATCTCGGGCCTTGCCAAGGCCAGTCTGCGGCCCGCGAACTTCATCGGCATCCATTTCTTCTCGCCCGTCGACAAGATGAACCTTGTGGAGATCATCCGGGGCAAGGAGACCGGCGATGTCGCGGTGGCCAAGGCGCTGGATTACGTCCGGCAAATCCGCAAGACGCCCATCGTGGTGAACGACGCGCGCTTCTTCTACGCCAACCGCTGCATCATCCCCTATATCAACGAAGGCATCCGCATGGTGGCCGAAGGGGTGGAACCCGCGCTGGTGGAGAATGCGGCGAAACTGGTGGGCATGCCCTTGGGGCCGCTGCAACTGGTCGATGAAACCTCCATCGATCTTGGGGTGAAGATCGCCAAGGCCACGCGGGCCGCGATGGGCGATGCCTATCCGGATGGCGCGGTCGATGCGGTGCTGTTCTGGATGGCCGATCAGGGGCGCATGGGGAAAAAGGCGAATGCGGGCTTTTACGCCTATGACGCGGGCGGCAAGCGCGAGGGGCTGTGGGAGGGTCTGGCCGCGCAGTATCCGCTGGCCGCCAGCCAGCCCGACCTGACGACGGTGCAGCATCGCCTGCTGATGGCGCAAGTGCTGGAGGCGGTGCGCGCGCTGGAGGACGGCGTGCTGACCGATATCCGCGAAGGCGATGTCGGCGCGATCCTCGGCTGGGGTTTTGCGCCGTGGTCGGGCGGGCCCTTCTCGTGGCTCGACATCATCGGGGCCGCGCGGGCGGTGGAGATCTGCGATCACCTGAACGCCACGCAAGGCGCGCGGTTCACCGCGCCCGCCCTGCTGCGCGACATGGCCGCGAAAGGCGAAGGCTTCTATTCCAGCCGCTACGCCACGAAGGCGGCCTGAGCCGCATTCTGACGGGCGGCGATCCGCGCCGCCCGGTTTCCTTCGGCAATCAGGTCCGCGACCAATCGGCGGGCCTCGGCCAGCCGCAGCGTGATCAGCCCGTCGCAGCGGAAGAGGTTCGCCGCAGCAGCCCCGTGCCCGCCGCAGCCCAAAAGCAGGCTGCCCCCGGCAAAGATCACCTGCGGCGTGTCGAATTGCAGATGCACGATCGTCGTGTCGCGCGGGGCGCAGCGGCGGATGCCGTTCCAGCCGACAAGGGCCAGCGCGGGCACCATCACGAAGGGTTCGCCATATTCGTCTTCGGCCAGATCGCTTTCCAGCAGCACCATCTGCGCAGGCAGCAGTTCGACGGGCTGGTCGTTCAGCATCGCGCCGGCGGGCAGGACGACAGGCCAGAAAGCGGGCGGCACCCATGCCGCCTGCCGCGAACAATGCACGGCGCGCAGCGGGACCTCGCCCTGTTCGAAGGTGAGGACGGTATCGCCTGCCACAAGCCGCCGCGCCTCGATCCAGCCATCGGTGGTAGACAGGCGGAGCGCGGCAGACAGCCCGTCCACAAGGATGGGCAGGGCTGCCGGTTGACCTGAAATCATCGAAGACTGCATGGGATATGCCTTCTCGCTAGCGTCGATGAAGACAGACTGCCCACCGGATTCGACGCGCAAAGGGCAGAAGACAGGCAATTCCGGGATGATTGTGTCCGGATCGGGAACGATCAACCGATCGGATCGGGATCGAAACGATAGCCGAAACGGGCGATATCTGGCGCGCAAAGCGCCGCCAGCCGCGCGGCATCGGCATCGGAATAATAGGGCCGCCAGTCCCGCCCGCGCGCGCTGTCATTGGCGCGCGGCAGCGGCGTCAGGCGAAAGCCAAGATGCGCCTCGAACGGGGCAAGATCTTCCTCCAGCCGCTCGATCCGGGCATAGAGCGCGGTCCGCTCTTGCCCGCCCGCAGAGCGCAGATAGGCCGGATAGGGCCATGCGGTGAAGGCGGCCACCGTCTGGGGATGGGCAAGGAAGGTGGAGAAATCCACCGCCTGGGCCAAAGCCACGGCCGGATTGTCGAAGCCCTGTTCGCGCAGCCAGTGATAATAGCTGACCATCCGGTCCCAAGGGTTGCGGATCAGGGTGAGAAGGAAGAGCCCGTCAAGCTCTGCCGCCGTCACCATCCCGTCCAGATCGGCCAGCGTGGAATGCTTCCACAGCCGCCCTTTGGCGGACAGACCTTTCAGCCGCCCGCGCCGGGCGCGCGCCTTGGGCGTGTCGCCGATCAGGATGTCGTCCTTCATGGCGCGCGCCTCCAGCGCCAGCGTCAGCGCCGTGCCCCCGGTCTTGGGGATATGGATGAAGAGGTAACCCCGTCCGCGCGACAGGATCACCGTCCGCCGCCTCCAGCGGCCCAAGAATTTTCGAAAATTCTTGTCAAAATTCTTCGAAGAATTTTGGGGCCTGCGGCCATAGTCACCCCACCCGATTGGGAAGGTCGCGCCCCTCCAGATGGGCGATGAGGTTCTCGACCGCCATCATCCCCATGTTCTCACGCACCTCAAGCGCCGCCGTGCCCAGATGGGGCAGCAGCGTGACGTTTTCCATCGCCATCAATTCTGCCGGGACCTTGGGCTCGAACTCGTAGACATCCAGGCCCGCCCCTGCGATGCGCCCCTCGGCCAGCGTGGCGATCAGCGCCGCCTCGTCCACCACATCGCCCCGTGCGATGTTGATAAAGATGCCCGAGGGCTTCATCGCAGAAAAGGCCGCCGCATTGATAAGGTGATGGGTGGCTTTGCCCCCCGGCACCGCCACCACGACGAAATCCTGCGCCATGGCCTCGGCCATTCCCACCTGCCGCGCGGGCAGCCCCACATCGGCCACCGCCGAGCGGTTGTGGAACACCACCTCCATGCCAAAGCCGAAATGGCAGCGCCGCGCGATGGCCTTGCCGATGCGCCCCATGCCGATGATCCCGACGGACTTTCCGCTGACATGGGTGCCCAGCATCTGCGTCGGCCCCCAGCCGACCCATTGGCCTGCGCGCAGGATACGCTCCCCCTCGCCCAGCCGCCGCGCCGTCATCAGGATCAGCGACAGCGCGATATCCGCCGTGGCATCCGTCACCGCACCGGGCGTGTTGCTGACCGCCACGCCAGCGGCTTTCGCCGCCTCCACGTCGATGTGATTGTAGCCCACCCCGAAATTCGCCAGCAGACGGCAGCGCGGCTGCGGCACATCGGCAAAGACCTCGGCCGAAAAGCGGTCGCCGAGCGTGGGCATGACCACGTCGAAATCGCGCAAGGCACTGCGCAATTCGTCGGCCGTCAGCACCCGCGCCTCTTCCGCGCGCAAAGTCACGTCGAACCGCGCCTGCGCGGCGGCCAGTACCGTCGCCGGCATCCGGCGCGTGATCAAAAGCTTCATCAGAACATCCTCCCCCCCAGCGGCACATCCTGATCCGGCGCAAGAAGGACAACCTCCCCCTCGGCATCCGGAACGCCCAGCACCAGCACCTCGGACATCACCTTGCCGATCTGGCGGGGAGGGAAATTCACCACCCCCATCACCAATCGGCCCAGCAGCCCCTCTGGGGTATAGTGCCGCGTGAGCTGTGCGGAAGAGCGCTTCTCGCCGATTTCCGGCCCGAAATCGACCCAGAGCTTGATCGCGGGCTTCCGCGCCTCGGGATAAGGCTCCGCGCGCACGATCCGGCCCACGCGGATGTCCACCTTCTGGAAGTCGTCATAGGTGATCGTCACTTGCCCAACTCCCGCCCGCGATCCGCCGCCGCCTTCACCGCCCGCGCCATCAGCCCCGGCAATTCCGGCATCAACACAGCCAAAGCCGCCGCCGTCGTGCCGCCCGGCGAGGTGACGTTGACGCGCAGCTGCGCCGCGCTGTCCGCCGACCGATGCGCCAGTTCCCCCGACCCGCAAACGGTAGCGCGGGCCAGTTGCATGGCCACCTCGGGCGAAAGACCCTCCGCCTCTCCCGCTGCGGCCAGCGCCTCGATCAGGTGGAAGACATAGGCCGGGCCAGAGCCGGAGACGGCGGTCACCGCGTCGATCTGATGCTCGCCCTCAAGGATCACCGTCTCGCCCACAGCCGCCATCAGCGCCACGGCCAGCGCCATGTCGCCCTCTGACACATGGGCATTGCGGCACAGCGCGGTGATCCCCCGGTTCACCATCGCGGGCGTGTTGGGCATGGTGCGCACGATCGGGGTGCGGTCGCCCAAGGCCGCCTCGAAAGCGGCGATCGTCGTGCCTGCGGCGATGGAGATGAACAGCGTCGTCCCATTGCCCAGCGCCTGCAGCGCGGGCAGCGCCGCGCCCATCATCTGCGGCTTCACCGCCAGCAGCGCCACGGCAGGGGCCGCGGGCACGCCCGCATTCAGATGCACCCCCGACGCGCGCAGCCAATGCGACGGGTTGGGTTCGATCACCCAGATCGATCCCGCAGGCACACCTGCCTTGAGCCAGCCCATGAGCAGGGCCGTCCCCATTTTGCCACATCCCAGAAGAACCAGCCCGTCTTGGGCCACCCGTTCCAACGCCATCGCGTCCCCCGCCTGAATTCGGCGGGCAGGTTAGGCGCGCCCGTAAGCCTCGGCAATGGCGACCTTCATGGCATCCGCCGGGGTCCGATCCCCCCAAGACACAAGCTGGAAGGCCGGATAGAACCGCTCCGCCGCCGCCACCGCCGCGCCGATCAGGCGGTCGATCTGATCCGCTGTCGCGCATTGCCCGCCCGACAGCAGCAGCCCGTGCCGCCAAACCATCAGCTTCTGCTCTTCCCAAAAGGTGAAGGCCCCGGTCCAGACCAGATCGTTGCAGCGGTTCAGCACGTCGAACAGCGCGCCCATCCGGCCCACCGGAGGTTCCATCTCGAAGGTGCAGATCAGGCGCAGCGTCTCGTCCTGCGCCGACCATGCGAGCGTTAGGCTATAGGTTCGCCACTGCCCTTCCACGGCCATAGCGATCTGATCATCGGTGACGCGGTCGAATTCCCAGTCATGATGTTCGGCCAAGGTTTCAACGATGTCGATCGGATGAAGATCGTCGGTGGTGAGAAAATCTTCCGCAAGCGACATTACCCGGCCTCATGATAACGCTTCTTCCGGGTACGAACCCACAAGAAGCTGGGCGTCTGGCAAGGGTCAGCGTTTGCCGGACGTAACCCTTACTAGATATGGTGTGACGAAAGCGGAAGTCTGTAAAGCGAATTCTGGCCAAATCTTCTGTGGACAAACGCTCCACAAGCCGGTCGGGCGGATCTGCGCCGAACGCGCTTGTCCGGGAACCGAAAGGCGGCAACCTATGCGCGTGGCTGCAGCGTTCACGCGTCCAGTTTTGGGTCTGGGAGACGTTCCGGGCGGTTAGCGGAAGGGGCAGCCACACCCGCAGCCGCCCTGTCATTCTGCTCTGCTGACTTGTCTGCGCTCTGGTCGCAGGTGCCGGCAGACAACGAAAAAGGCGGCCCGCAGGCCGCCCGCATCACCCCGGCAAAAGGGCCGAAATCACTCGGCCTTCTTTTTCGCCGCCTTCGGTGCCTCGCCCGCCAACTTCGCCTCCAGTACGGCCAGACGGGCCTCCAGCGCCGCGTTTTCTTCGCGCGCCTTCACGGCCATGGCGCGGACGGCATCAAATTCCTCGCGCGTGACGAAATCGCGGTCGGCCATCCAGCGGTCGACCAGACCCTTCATCGCCGTCTCGGCCTCGGTCTTGGCCCCCTGCGCCACGCCCATGGCATTGGTCATCAGCTGCGACATGTCGTCGAAGAACTTGGATCGCGTCTGCATCGCGGCACTCCTTTTCCTGCGCTCTATATGGCCCTGCTCGGGGCAGCGCACAAGCGGGGAACCCTGCTTCATCTTGGCACAAATACTCACCTTGCACCGCCCACCGTCCGCGCCATCGCTATGGGACGGGGTGCCTCTCCCTCCCCCGCAACGTGGGGGAGGGTCGGGGAGGGGGTGCCCCACCCCATAACCCCACGCCGCCGTGACCGGCGCGACGGTTGACTTCCCGCCCCCTTCCCCGGAAAACCACCGCGACCCCCACGAGGAAGCCGCATGTCCCCGATCCCCTTCCCCGACATCTCGCCCGAGATTTTCCGCATCGACCTCGGCGGCTTTTCCTTCGCGCTGCGCTGGTATGCGCTGGCATATATCGTCGGGCTGGTCGCGGGCTGGAAGATCATCGCGCGGATCGTCTCCACCCCCCGGCTTTGGCCGAAGGGGACGCCGATGACGCCCGCACAGGTGGAAAACCTGCTGACCTGGGTCATTCTCGGCGTCGTGCTGGGCGGGCGGCTGGGCTTTGCCCTCTTCTACCAGCCGGGCTATTACCTGCAGAACCCGCTGCAGATCCTGCGCATCTGGGAAGGTGGCATGTCCTTCCATGGCGGCTTCCTCGGCGTCGTCGTCGCGGGCATCTGGTTCTGCCGCCGCGAGGGCATCCCGATGCTGTCGCTCGCCGATCTGATGGCCATCGTTGCCCCCATCGGCATCGGCCTTGGCCGCCTGGCCAATTTCATCAATGCCGAGCTTTGGGGCCGTCCCACCACCCTGCCTTGGGGCGTGGCCTTCCCCGGTGAAGCGGCGCAAACCTGCCCCGGCGTCATGGGCCTGTGCGGTCGCCACCCCTCGCAGCTTTACGAGGCGATGCTGGAAGGGCTGATCCTTTTCCTCGTCCTTCTTTACGTCACCTATCGCAAGGGCTGGCTCTCCACCCCCGGGCGCATCGCGGGGCTGTTCTTCGCGGGCTATGGCGTGGGGCGCTTTGTGGTGGAGTTTGTCCGCCAGCCGGATGCGCAATTCATCACTGAGGGCAATCCGCTCGGCCTCGCGCTGCAGATGGGCGGCTGGGGGCTGACCATGGGGCAAATCCTGTCGCTGCCCATGATCGCGGCGGGGGTCTGGTTCATCGCCCGCGCGCGCCGCAGCACCGCATGACGGCGCTGGCCGCCCTCCTTGCGGCGCGGATCGCGGCCACGGGGCCGATGACGCTGGCCGAGTATATGGCCGACTGCCTCCTTCACCCGCAGCACGGCTATTACGCCACGCGCGATCCCTTTGGGCGGGGCGGCGATTTCACCACCGCACCCGAGATCAGCCAGATGTTCGGCGAGTTGGTGGGACTTTGCCTTGCGCAGGCCTGGCTCGATCAGGGCGCGCCCGCGCCCTTCACGCTGGCCGAGCTTGGCCCCGGGCGCGGCACGCTGATGGCCGATGCGCTGCGCGCCACACGCGGGGTGCCGGGCTTTCACGCAGCCGCGCAGGTGCTGCTGGTGGAGGCATCGCCCACCCTGCGGCAGGTGCAGCGGGCGACGCTGAAGGATCACCCTGTCACATGGGCCGACGGGGTGGAGGCGCTGCCCGACGCGCCCCTTTTCCTGATCGCCAATGAATTCTTCGACGCCCTGCCCATCCGGCAATTCACCCGGCAAGGGCAGGGTTGGGCCGAAACCGTTGTCGGGCTGGCCGGGGATCGGCTGACGCTGGGAAAAACCGCACCCACCCCCCTTGCCGCCTTGTCGCACCGTCTGGCCGACACGGCCGAGGGCGATGTGGTGGAGCTATGCCCCGCCGCCGCCCCGATCATGGGCCAGATCGGCACGCGGATCGCCGCCCGTGGCGGCGCGGCCCTGATCATCGACTATGGCGACTGGCGCTCGCAGGGAGACACGTTTCAGGCGCTGCAAGACCACCGCTTTGTCGATCCGCTGGCGGCGCCAGGCGACGCCGACCTCACCGCCCATGTGGATTTCGAAGCGCTGGCGCAGGCCTCCGCCCCCGCCCGCGCCAGCCGGATGATCGCACAAGGCGCGTGGCTGGAACGGCTTGGCATCGGCGCGCGGGCCGAACGGTTGGCGCGCGGGCTGACGGGTGCGGCATTGCAGTCGCATCTTGCGGCGCATCGCCGCTTGACCGACGCCACCGAAATGGGTTCGCTGTTCAAGGCGCTGGCCCTCTACCCCTCCTCTTTCCCGCCCCCGCCCGGATTTGACGCCTGAGCATGCTTGAAAAGATCACCTCCGACGCCCTGCCCGTGCATCACGGCTTCTTCACCCGCAAGGGTGGGGCCTCTTCGGGCATTTTCGCGGGGCTGAACTGCGGGCCCGGATCGTCGGATCAGGCCGAGGTGGTGGCGATCAACCGCGCCCGTGTGGCCGAGGCGATGGGGGTCGCGGCGGATCACCTGATCTCGATCCATCAGGTGCATTCGCCCGATGTGGTGCATGTCGCCGCGCCCTTGACCGAACGCCCCCGCGCCGATGCGATGGTGACGGCCACGCCGGGGATCGCGCTTGGCGTGCTGACCGCCGATTGCCAGCCCGTCCTTTTCGCCGATCCAGAGGCACGGGTGATCGGCGCGGCCCATGCCGGATGGCGCGGCACCCGCGACGGGGTGCTGGAGGCAACGGTGGAGGCGATGGTCGGCCTTGGCGCGCGGCGGGACCGCATCGCCGCCGTGATCGGCCCCACGATCAGCCAGCCCGCCTATGAGGTGGGACCAGAATTCTTTGAAAGCTTCACCGATGATGACCGCGCCAATGCGCGCTTCTTCATCGCCGGTCAGAACGGGCGCTACCTCTTTGACCTGCCCGCCTTCGGCCTGTCGCGCCTGCGTGCGGCCGGGGTGGGCCATGCGGAATGGACACGGCACTGCACCTATCGCGATTCGGAGCGATTCTTCTCCTTCCGCCGCACAACCCATGCGGGCGAGGCCGATTACGGCAGGCTGATCTCCACCATCCGGCTGTGATTGCGGCGACATTCCGGCAAGGCCCCGCCACGGGATTGTCGCATTTTCGGAAACAATCTGGACCGATTGTCGCGAAAACGGAAACACAATAGCAAATTCAATGCTTTACGGGCATCTTTGCGTCATGGCACAGCCGCCATAATTGCCCGCTGCGCAGCGCCGCGCGCCCTGCATTTTCCATCGATCCGGCCCAAACACTGCCGCAAACCGGGGGCAGATTTGTCTCAACCGGGCAACATGGCCCGCCACGGATCACGGACGGAGAGGGACGATGAAAAAGGAACGCCGCTGGCTGAAATCGGTGATCGCCGCAAGCCTTGAGCCGATGCCGAACCTGCCTTGGCAGCGCGGCACCCGCCGCCGGCCCGAGGCGGTGAAGGCCGCTCCCGCCCCCCTGAAGCCGCGCGCCATCGCCGCGCGCTGATCGGCACGCCAAAGAATGCAAAAGGCCGGGCGCCCTGCCCGGCCTTTGCCATTCCTGACCCTTGGCTCAGGCGCTGCGGGCCAACCGCGCCTCCAACACGTCGAAAGGAACGCCCGGCTGATCCTTGGCACAGCGGATGACGAGGCTGGTCTTCACCGTCGCCACATTTTCGGCTTTCAGCAACTCGCCTGTCAGAAAGCTCTGGAACGACGACAGGTCGGGGGCCACGCATTTCAGGATGAAGTCGATCTCACCGTTCAGCATGTGGCATTCGCGGACCAACGGCCAATTGCGGCACCGCTCTTCGAAGGTGGACAGGTCCGCCTCGGCCTGACTTTGCAGGCGGACCATGGCGAAGACCTGCACCTCGAACCCCAGTTCGCGCGCGTCAATATCGGCGTGATAGCCCTTGATATAGCCCGCCTCTTCCAGCGTCCGAACCCGCCGCAGGCAGGGCGGGGCCGAGATGCCCACCCGCTTGGCCAGTTCCACATTCGTCATCCGCCCATCGGCCTGCAATTCGGCAAGGATGTGACGGTCGATCGGGTCAAGCTTCGATCCGGCCATGGCGCATGGTTCCCTTCTTCCGGTCTATCATCGCATACCGGATTGACGGTCTAGATAGGCCCCGCAGGACCGCCGCGCAATATTGTTTCAACGGCGCGCAAGAAAAAATCACCTTCGTTTCAAACAATCGATCAAAATCCGCGCAACCCCGCCATGCCTTTCGCGCCCTTCCCCCCGCCGTGCGCTTTGCCTATATCGTGGGGCCAGTCATGAACGGGGGTGAAGATGGGCGCGCAACGGCACACGAAGGTTCTGATCATCGGCTCCGGTCCTGCGGGCTATACGGCCGCCGTCTATGCCTCGCGCGCGATGCTGGAACCCATCCTCGTCCAGGGCCTGCAGCCCGGCGGGCAGCTGACCATCACGACCGAGGTGGAGAATTGGCCCGGCGACACCCATGTGCAGGGCCCCGATCTGATGGTGCGAATGGAGGAACACGCCCGCGCCATGGGGGCGGAGGTCATCACCGATTACATCACCGCGCTTGATCTGCAAAACCGCCCCTTCACCGCACAATCCGACAGCGGCACGGTCTACACGGCGGATGCCGTCATCCTCGCCACGGGGGCGCAGGCGCGCTGGCTTGGCCTGCCGTCGGAGGAAAAGTTCAAGGGCTTTGGCGTGTCCGCCTGCGCGACCTGCGACGGGTTCTTCTATCGCGGCAAAGAGGTCGTGGTGATCGGCGGCGGCAATACGGCGGTGGAAGAGGCGCTGTTTCTGACCAATTTCGCCACCAAGGTGACCGTGATCCACCGCCGCGACAGTTTCCGCGCCGAAAAGATCATGCAGGACCGGCTGTTCAAGAACCCGAAGGTTTCGGTCCTGTGGAACCACACGGTGGAAGAGGTGCTGGGCGACGAGACGCCGCTGGGCGTGACCGCCGTGCGCGCCAAGGACGTGAACACAGGCAAGACGACGGACATCCCCTGCGCGGGCTTCTTCGTGGCGATCGGCCATTCGCCCGCCTCGGAACTGGTGAAAGACCAGCTCGAAATGCACAATGGCGGCTATGTGAAGGTGGAACCGGGATCGACCCGCACCTCCATCCCCGGTGTCTTTGCCGCCGGAGACCTGACCGACCATGTCTATCGTCAGGCCGTCACCAGCGCGGGCATGGGCTGCATGGCGGCGCTGGACGCCGAGCGCTGGCTGTCGGGGCACTGACCGAACGTCCCAAATTTCTTCGAAGAAATTTGCAAAAGTTTTCGAAAACTTTTGTTCGGCCTGTGCAGGCCGTTCGGCATTGAAGGAAGGGCGGGAAACGCCCTCCACGCTCCGCCGCTTGCTTTGGAACAGCGTTCCGCACCGCAGCGCAAGCGCGGCATTTCTGCCCTATTCGCGCCCGTTAACCCTTGTTTGCTGGAAATCCGTTCGCCGAAGGCGTAAAGCGCGCCCCGAAAGGCGGGGGTTTCCCGCCCAAGAGCACATCACCCAGAGGCCCGTTTCGCATGACGCTCTCCAACACTGCCCCGATCCCCGAACTCTATGTCTCGCCCGAATCCGCCCAGAAGCTGAAGCACGAGGCGGCGGCGCTGCCGTCGTGGGATCTGACGCCGCGTCAGGTCTGCGACCTTGAACTTCTCATGAACGGGGGCTTCCACCCGCTCAAGGGCTTCCAGTCCGAAGCCGATTACAACGGCACCGTGGAAACCATGCGCACCGCCGACGGCACGCTGTGGCCGATCCCGGTGACGCTCGACGTGTCTCAGGCCTTTGCCGACAAGATCGAACCCGGTCAGGACATCGCGCTGCGCGATCAGGAAGGCGTCATCCTCGCCATCCTGTCGATCACCGACAAATGGGTGCCCAACAAGGTGAATGAGGCCGAAAAGGTCTTCGGGGCCGATGACCTTGCCCATCCTGCCGTGAACTATCTGCACAACGTGGCGGGCCCGGTTTATCTGGGCGGCCCGATCACCGGCATCCAGCAGCCGGTGCATTACGATTTCCGCGCCCGCCGCGATACGCCGAACGAGCTGCGCGCCTTCTTCCGCAAGATGGGCTGGCGCCGCATCGTGGCCTTCCAGACCCGCAACCCGCTGCACCGCGCGCATCAGGAACTCACCTTCCGGGCTGCGAAAGAGGCGGAAGCCAACCTGCTGATCCACCCCGTCGTCGGCATGACGAAACCGGGCGACGTGGACCATTTCACCCGCGTCCGCTGCTATGAGGCGGTGCTGGACCAATACCCCGCCTCCACCACGCATCTGTCGCTGTTGAACCTCGCCATGCGTATGGGCGGCCCGCGCGAGGCGCTGTGGCACGCCATCATCCGCAAGAACCACGGGCTGACCCATTTCATCGTCGGCCGTGACCATGCCGGTCCGGGCAAGAACTCGCAGGGCAAGGATTTCTACGACCCCTACGCCGCGCAGACGCTGGTGGCGGAACATCAGAAGGAAATCGGCATCGAAATGGTCGATTTCAAACAGATGGTCTATGTGCAGGAAAAGGCCCAGTATTACCCCGTGGACGAGGTGCCGGAAGGCTCCACCGTCCTCGATATTTCGGGCACAGAACTGCGCCGCCGCCTGCGCGAAGGGCTTGAAATCCCCGATTGGTTCTCCTTCCCGCAGGTCGTTACGGAACTGCGCCGCACCTCGCCCCCGCGCGCCAAGCAGGGCTTCACCGTGTTCTTCACCGGCCTCTCCGGCTCTGGCAAATCCACCATCGCCAACGCGCTGATGGTCAAGCTGATGGAGATGGGCGGGCGCCCCGTGACTCTGCTCGACGGGGATGTGGTGCGCAAACACCTGTCGTCGGAGCTTGGGTTCAGCAAGGAACACCGCGACATCAACATCCGCCGCATCGGCTATGTCGCATCCGAGATCACCAAGAATGGCGGCATCGCCATCTGCGCGCCCATCGCCCCCTACACCGCCACCCGCCGTGCCGTGCGCGAGATGATCGAGGCCTTCGGGGCCTTTATCGAAGTGCATGTGGCGACGAGCATCGAGGAATGCGAACGCCGCGACCGCAAGGGGCTGTATAAGCTGGCGCGGGAAGGCAAGATCAAGGAATTCACCGGGATCTCCGACCCCTACGAGGCCCCCACCGCTGCCGAACTGGTGGTAAACACCGAAGGCGCGGATGTGGATTACTGCGCCCAGCAGGTGATCCTGAAGCTGGAAAGCATGGGTCTGATCAAGGCCTAAGCCGCAAAGGCTCTGGTCTCCTCGCCTTGCCGTGCAACAGAAAGGCCCCGCCGCAGGACGGGGCCTTTTGCCTTACTGTCGCTGCGTTCAGAAAAAACGTTTGGCGCACTCTGCCCTCGCACCCTATCCTAACGCTCTCGCAGATGGAGCCATTGCATAGGGGGAATGTCCGCATGAACCTTGGTGCCTTTTCGATCAGCCTTTCCGTCAAGGACATCGCCGCTTCGCAGGCATTCTACGCCACGCTTGGCTTTCATCCCTTTGCTGGGGCGCCCGCGGAAAACTGGCTGATGCTGCGCAATGGTGACCACGTGATTGGGCTGTTTCAAGGGATGTTCGAGGGCAACCTTCTCACCTTCAATCCGGGCTGGGATCAGACAGGCGCGGCGGTCGACCCGTTCACCGATATCCGGGACATCCAGCGCGCATTGCAGCATCAGGGCCTTCAGCCGGACAGCGAGGTGGATGCGGGATCGACTGGCCCAGCGAGCCTCATGCTGACCGATCCGGACGGCAACCGCATCCTCATCGACCAGCATCGCTAAGCTGCGCAGCCTTGGGCGATCACCTCTCCGTCGCACCCTTCCCGGCCAAGATATGCGCACGAAACCCCGCGATGCGGCGGTGTCGCGTTTCGGCCGTCTTGGCGGTGGACAGGTTCACCACATAACTCCGCTGGCGGCCCGGGGTCAGGGCATGGAAGGCCTCCGCCAGTTCGGGATCGGCGTCCAGCGCTTCGATCAATTCCTGTGGCAGGTCTGGCGCCCCAGTGGCCTTGGGGGCCTTGATCCCGGCCTCTGCATAGCCCATCGCCTCGGCCAGATAGGCGCGGATGGTGGCGGCCTTTGCGGCCACCTCGGCGCTATCCGCAAAGCGCATCACATCCGGGTGCGGCGTGTTCGGCCCCTGCCGTTCCAACACCCCATCCGGATCGCGCATCAGGGCGGCGTTGAAGAAGGACAGCCGGAAATCCCCGCGCAGCGCCCCGATCAACGCCACGTTGCGGCCCGCATGCCTGTAGCAGGGATGCCCCCAGCGCACCGTCTCGTCCAGCCCCGCACCAAGGCAGAGCTGCCGCAGCGCCTCCAGCCCCGCGTGCCAGCGGAGGGCCGAACAGTCCGGCGTGTCGAACCGCGCGCAACGCCCGCAGCCTTTGGCGAAGTAGTCCTCGGCCTCGGTGATCATGCAGAAGCCTCCATGGTTACCGTATCTTGCCCGAGCGGCGGAGGAGTTACACCCTTTTGGAACGGCATTCCAAAGACGTGGCAAATGTCGCACGACACGGCACCATCGCAAGCCGTCTGCCCCATCGCGCTGAAGGGTCCCACTTCACTGGCTCAATTCTCGACCGTTTCCTGCCAATGGATGTGTGCGACCAGCCATGTCATCGCGAAGAAGAGACCAAGCCAGACGAAATCGGACAGCCCGTTGTAGACTGTCCAGGCCTTTTCCGAGGCGCTACGCCAGACCAATTCGTTCAGGCCTGCCCTAACGACCGACAGGCCCATCCATGCCAAATGCAGGACATTCCAACCGCGACCGGTCATCTTGACGGCATAGCCAAGCGTGCGCTCCAGAAGGCTGGGGCGCAGAAAACGCCCGCAGCCGATGATTGCAGCGAAGGCCAGCGATCCTATGGTTGGGCTGATCTTGACGAATGTCGTATCGTCAAAGGCCAAACCCGCGAGCAAGAGTGCGAAGGTCAGGGCAAAGATCGCAATGGCGAGCCACGGGAAACTTCTGTCCCACCACCAGCGCAGCCAGATCGCAGCTGCGGTCGCGATGGCGGCCAGCCCCGCGCCCATGAACAAACCGCCGAGATAGCTGCCCAGAATGAAGGCAAGGCCCGGGACCAGTTCCACCGCCAGACGCTTGTCCATGCCACCTCAAACCCTGACGAACCACTCACGGCAAACGCCTAACGGTGCAACCCCGCCCCCCTCAATGCACGTTCACCGGCGCCATGTCGTTCTGCCGCGCCAGCGCGAAGGCCATCTCGCGATCCTTGACCAGCGCCAGACGGTCGCCGTCCGTCGCATCATGCAACGCGTAGATCGTCTGCAGCCCGCTTGCATGGGCCTGCACCTCGGCGGGCAGATCGGCCACCTTCACGGGCCGCACATAGACGATCCGCGACCCGCCTTCGGGCAGTCCTTCAAATTTCGTATCCATGACAGACCCTCACTTCCGACCGGGGCGCGAACTGATTGCGATGGTCTGCACCACCGTCTCGGGCGTGGCCCGTTTCAGGTCGATGTGCAAAAGCCCATGCTCCATGCTGGCCCCCGCCACCTCTACCCCGTCGGCCAGCACGAAGCTGCGCTGGAAGGCGCGGCTGGCGATGCCCCGGTGCAGATAGACACGCTCGCCCGTTTCCTCGGCCTGACGGCCGCGCACGACAAGCTGGCGATCCTCCACCGTGATGGCGAGGTCCTCTTCGCGGAACCCGGCCACGGCGAGCGTGATGCGATAGGCGTTCTCGGCCACAGCCTCGATGTTGAAGGGCGGATAGCCTTCCGCGGATTTGGCAGTGCGTTCCACCAGACGTTCCAGCTGTTCGAAGCCCAGCAGGAAGGGGTGGGTGCCAAAGGTCAGTTTCGTCATCGGTCATGTCCTTCGTCAAAGCGACATTCCCGGCGGTCCCGATCACGGCAACCGCCAGCGTTTGAAATATGGGGGCCCCTTCGCAGGCCTGCAAGCCCCCCTTCAGAGGGGCGAAGATGCGGATTTCCGCGATTTTCCGACAGATTCCTTCCCGCAAGGGCAGAGAATCACTATATTGATGAAAGGGAAGAAGAAGCCACTCACGCCAAAGGCAAGGCCATGAACGCGCCCAGCGAAATGAACTTCGAAGACATGCTCCGCGTCCGTCTGGAAGTCCTCAAGCGCGAGCATCGCGATCTGGACGAGGCGATCCATGCGCTCGAAACCGCAGGACGCCCCGACCAACTGACCCTGCGTCGGCTGAAAAAGCAGAAACTCGCGCTGAAAGACCAGATCGTGAAGCTGGAAGACCAGCTGATCCCCGACATCATCGCCTGACGGGGCGGATGGGCCGGATGGCCCATCCTACGCGATACCGTCGCCCGTAGGATGGGCCATCCGGCCCATCACCCGCTGCCGCATAGGCCAAGCCCTGCTTGCCCCCGCGTCCCAATCCACTATACCCGCCACAACCACACAATCCGGGGGCGCGCATGGCCATCGACGTTGGAATCATCATGGGGTCGCAATCCGACTGGGCCACGATGAAAGAAGCCGCCAGCGTCCTTGAGGAACTGGGCATCACCTATGAGGCGAAGATCGTCTCGGCCCATCGCACGCCCGACCGGCTCTGGTCCTATGGCAAGACCGCCGCTGACCGCGGGCTGAAGGTCATCATCGCAGGCGCAGGCGGGGCGGCGCATCTGCCCGGCATGATGGCGTCCAAGACCCGCCTGCCCGTGATCGGCGTTCCGGTACAGACCAAGGCCCTGTCCGGTGTCGACAGCCTTTATTCCATCGTCCAGATGCCCAAGGGCTTTCCCGTCGCCACCATGGCCATCGGCGCGGCGGGGGCGGCGAATGCGGGGCTGATGGCGGCGGGCATCCTGTCGCTTGCCGACCCCGCGCTGGCCCAGCGGCTGCAGGCATGGCGCGACGCCCTCTCCGCCTCTATCCCCGAGGAGCCTTCGGATGACTGATCCCTTGCCCATGGGCGCGACCATCGGCATCCTCGGCGGCGGGCAGCTTGGCCGCATGCTGTCGGTCGCCGCGGCCCGGCTCGGCTTCCGCACTCATATCTTCGAACCCAGCGCGAACCCGCCCGCCGCCCATGTGGCGGATCGGGTGACGACCGCCGCCTATGACGACCTTGCCGCGCTGGCCGCCTTTGCCGCCTCGGTCGATGTGGTGACCTATGAATTCGAGAACATCCCCACCGCCGCGCTGGACGTGCTGGAGGCGACACATCCCATCCGCCCCGGCCGCCGTGCGCTGGCCGTCAGTCAGGACCGGATCGCCGAGAAGGATTTCCTCACCTCGCTGGGGCTGACCACCGCCCCCTATGCGGCGGTAAACAGCCTTGACGACCTGCAGCACGGCATCGCCCGCATCGGCACGCCCGCGATCCTGAAGACCACGCGTCTGGGCTATGACGGCAAGGGTCAGGCGCGGCTGCGCAGCCCGGACGATGCTGAGGCGGCGCTTGCGGCGATGCAGGGCGCGCCCGCCGTCCTCGAAGGTTTCATCGATTTCAGCCACGAGGTCAGCGTCATCGCCGCCCGCGGCGCGGACGGATCGGTCGCCTGCTACGACCCCGGCGAGAATGTCCACAAGGACGGCATCCTTGCCACCACCACCATCCCGGCCCGCCTTTCCCCGTCGCAGCGCACCGATGCCATCCTCTTGGCCGCGCGCATCCTGAACGCGCTCGATTACGTGGGCGTCATGGGGGTGGAGCTTTTCGTCACCCCCGCTGGCCTCATCGTGAACGAGATCGCGCCTCGCGTGCACAATTCCGGTCATTGGACGCAGAACGGCTGCGCGGTGGACCAGTTCGAACAGCATATCCGCGCCGTGGCAGGCTGGCCGCTGGGCGACGGATCACGCCATAGCGACGTGGTGATGGAGAACCTGATCGGCGACGACATCCTCCGCGTGCCCGCCATCGCCAAGGAACGCAACGCCGCGCTGCATCTCTATGGCAAGGCCGAGGCCCGCCCCGGCCGCAAGATGGGCCATGTGAACCGGATCACGGGCTGACCGCTTAGGCCCGCGCAGGTCACGCCTCCGGCGTGTCCGTATCCACCCCACCCTGCGCCAGCTTCACCCGCGCGCCTGCGGCAAGCTGCTCATACCGGGTGCGGAAGGCCTCGATCTGCGCCTCTTCCAGCTCTTCCAGATCCATCAGCGCATTATGCGCGCCCTTCGTGGCCCGGATCAGCTCGTCCAGTTTCAACTGGATCGCCGCCGTGTCACGGTTCTGGGTGTTCTGGATCAGAAAGACCATGAGGAAGGTCACGATCGTCGTGCCGGTGTTGATCACCAACTGCCATGTGTCGGAAAAGCCGAAGATCGGCCCCGTGACGATCCATGTGGCGATCACGCCCAGCGCCAGCAGAAAGGTCGTTGGCCGCCCCGTCCAGCGCGACACCCGCTTGGAAATGCCGCCGTAGAAATCCGCGTTCATGGCCACCCCAGCCGTTCTACCGCCGTGCCATAGCCGATGTCGGGATCGAACCTGCCGAACCGCAGGAATTCCACCACTTCGGCGATGACCACGGGGTTCATCATCATGAAAGTGTGGGTGACGGGCAGCACCAGATGGTCTGTCATGCCCTTCACCCGCGTGCTGTCCACCGAGACCTTGCCGTCATCCGCCCCCGGAATCACGGATGAATAGACCGGGTTGAGTGACCGGTCGCCTGCGATCACCCCCAACTCGTAATCCGGCAGGGGCAGGGCCTTTGGCACCGATCCCGGCCCGGTGCCAAGCTCCATCCCTGCCGGGCCGTTGACCCATTCGAAGGCCCCGATATCGCCGAAGGCATCCACCAGCTCCGATCCGCCATTGGGCGGGGCCAGCATCACCACCCGCCCCATCCTTTCGGGCCGATGCCCCGCCAGCCAGCCGCGCGCCAGAATCCCGCCCATGGAATGGGTCACGAAATGCACCCGCTCCGCCCCGCATTGCGCCACCGCCGCACCGACGCGGGGGACCAGTTCCTCGATGGGAAATGTCGTCGAGGGATAGCCCTCGTTCACCACGCGATACCCCTGCGCCTCCAGCGCCGCTGCCATGGGGACAAGCGAGGTGGAGGTGCGCGCCAGCCCGTGCAACAGCACGACGCAGTCCGCCTGCGCGGGGGCAGCCACGGCCAGAAGGAGGGCAACGATCCATCTCATGCCGCCCACCCTAAACCCGCTGCACCGAAAGGCCAAATCCCAACCGCGCGACCCGAAAATCCCCATCCGGCCCCTTCATCTTGGCCCAAATACGCAACGCCCTCCCCTCCGCGCGCACCTCCCCTCCCCCCCGCACGGGTGGAGAGGGTCAGGGAGAGGGGGCGCGCGCCGCTCATCCCCCGTCCCCATTTACAAACCCCCCGCCCCGCGCCACCCTGCATCCCATGCCCTACCGCCCGCACCGCATCGCAGCCCGCGCCCTGATCCTGCACGAGGACCGCCTCCTCCTCGTCAATGCCTATCCTGCGGGCAAATCCGATCTGTGGTGCGCGCCGGGGGGCGGGCTCAATCCCGGCCAGTCGATCCCAGAAAACCTCGCCCGCGAGGTGATGGAGGAGACGGGTCTCACCATCGCCGTCCACGCCCCCGCCATGGTGAACGAATTCCACGATCCCGCCACCGGCTTTCATCAGATCGACCTGTTCTTCCGCGCCACCATCACGGGTGGCACGCTCGACCCGCGCTGGAAAGACCCCGAAGGCATCGTCACCAACCGCCATTTCTTCAGCCGCGATGACCTGATGCTGGGCCGCATCCGGTTCAAGCCCGACAGCCTGCCCGCCGCCGCATGGGGCGAAGTGCCGCTTTATGACGCGCTGGAAAGGATCGTGCGATGAGCCGCGCCTTCGTCAAGGAAGGCGATGGTGCGCTGGACCCGCTGCCCGATCTGCCAATCTCGCCCCACCCGAACCATGTCACGCCTACGGGCCTTGCCGCGCTGCAATCCCGCCTGCGCGACACGCAGGCACGGCTGGCCGCGCTGAAGGCCCGCCCCGACAGGCTGGACAAACTGCCCGAAGCCGCCGCCGAACGCGACATCCGCTATATCGAGGCGCGGTTGCGCTCGGCCATCCTGATCGACCCTGCCGCCCTGCCCACAACCGAGGTCGCCTTTGGCCTGATCGTCACCGTCCTTGATGACGACGGCGCGGAACTCCGCTTTCAGATCACCGGGGAAGATGAGGCCGACGCCGCGCAGGGCCGCATCACGCCGCAATCCCCCCTCGCCCGCGCCCTGATGGGCGCGCGCCCCGGCGATGTGGTGCGCTGGGCCAAACCCTCCGGCCCGCGCGATCTTGAAATCCTCCGGATAGACCGCCCATGATCCGCGCCCTGTCCCCCGATGCCGACCACGCCGCCGTCGCGGCCTTTCTGGACGAAGCCGCCGATTACTGGCTGCTCGCCGATGGCGAAGCCCCCGGTCCGCAGGCGGCGGAAGAGTTCTTCACCCAATGCCCGCCCGGCTGCGACCCCGCCGCCTCGCATCGGCTTGGCCTCTTCCATGACGGGCGGCTGTCGGGTCTTGCCGAACTCAGCTTCGGCTTTCCTGCGCCGGGGGATGCCTATCTGGGGCTGATGATCCTCGCCCCGCGCCTGCGCGGGCAGGGGCTTGGCGCGGGCTTCCTCGCCCATGTCGAAACGCTGGCCCGGGATGCGGGCGCCCCCACCCTCTACCTTGCGGTGATCGAGGCCAACCCAAGGGGCCGCGCCTTCTGGGACAGCCACGGCTTCCGCCCCACCGGCCTGACCCGGCAGGACGACCGCAACATCATTCATCGCCTCGCGAAGCCGCTTTAGGCCAGATGGCCCAAGCCACGCCGCCCAGCACCAGCGCCGCCGCCACGGCAAAGCGCCACCCCACCGGCTCGCCCAACAGCACTGCGCCCCCCGCCGCAGCAATCAGCGGCACGGTCAGCTGCGCCACCCCGGCGCGGCCCGCCCCCAACGCGGGCAGCACCGCATACCACAGCGCATAGCCAAGGCCCGATGTGACGGCCCCCGACACCACCGCCAGCCACAGGCCCCGCGCCGTCGCGCCGCCCGTCTCGGCACCGAGCAGCAGCGCCAGCAGGGTGGCGGGCAGCAGCGCCAGCGTGAAATTCCCCGCCGTCGCCGCCAGCGCATCGGTCGCCCCCCGGCCCGCCAACGAATAGACGCCCCAGCCCACGCCCGCCGCCGCCATCGCCGCAAAGCCCATCACCGCCCCACCTGCAGGCGCCACCAGCACCGCCAACCCCGCCAAGGCCAGCCCCGCCCCTGCCCAACGCCGCGGAGGCACCGCCTCGCCCGCGCGCAGGGCGCCCGCGAACATGGTCACCTGCACCACCCCGAACAGCACAAGCGCCCCGGTCCCCGCATCCAACTGCCCATAGGCCAGAGAAAAGCCGAACAGATAGACCGTCAG
>VYLE01000152.1_pt1 | contig 64434 bp, 58 predicted proteins | sample 5114391 | NCBI WGS metagenome assembly VYLE01 (sample SAMN12291771, study PRJNA351875) | freshwater metagenome | isolation source: freshwater lake | place: USA: Michigan, Kent Lake | collected 2013-08-15 | reverse complement strand
CACGCAGACCCGCGCCCCCACCGGCGGTTCGTCCAGCTGCGCCGCCACCAACGCCGAAGGCGGGCGCGGCCAGCTTCCGGGCGCACGATCCCGCGCCAGCCAGTGCCGGGCGGGCAGGGCACGGGCATCGGTCAGGGCAGGGGGGGGGGGCAGCGTCATGAGAACAAAGATAGAACATCCTTCCGCTCAGGGCAAGTCACCCGGCCCCGGCGTCGCAGGGGGCGCTCGCGCCCCCTCTTGGCGCTTTGCGCCAATTCACCCCCTGAGGATATTTTCAGACAGAAGATGGGGCAGGTCGCGCCTTCACCCTAACCGGGGAGTGACGCCCCTTCGGAGCCACGTCCCCCTCACCGTCCCCACTGGCAAAGCCGCCCGGAATGGCCTATCTGGGCGTCAGGAAACATGCGTCTGGCGAAACTGGCAGGGCTTGAATGGCAAAGATCACCTATGTGGAACACAGCGGCAAGGAACATGTGGTCGAGGTGGCGACCGGCCTGACCGTGATGGAAGGCGCGCGCGACAACGGCATCCCGGGGATCGAGGCCGATTGCGGCGGGGCCTGCGCCTGCTCCACCTGCCATGTCTATATCGATCCCGCATGGGTGGACCGCCTGCCCAAGAAGGACAGCATGGAGGAAGACATGCTCGACTTCGCTTGGAACCCCGATCCCGTCCGTTCGCGCCTGACCTGCCAGCTCAAGGTCAGCGATGCGCTGGACGGGCTGCGCGTCCAGATGCCCGAAAAGCAGATCTGATCACGCCAGCATCAGCGCGGCCTCTTCGGGCCGCGCGCAGGGCCGCGCGGTGGCCCCCATCAGCGTGCCCTCCCAAAAGGGCAGATCCCCCGCCGCCATCAGGTCGGGCGCATGGGTCGGGGCAAGGTCTCGGAAAATCGTCACGATCTCGTGCCGCGTGGCCGCCGACAGATCGCCCGCGCCGGAAAAGGGATGATAGCTCTCCGTCGCCGCGCCTTCTGCGAAGATGATCTCGTGGCGGTCGAACAGCAGGTGGAAATAGTCCACCTCCGCCGCCTCCTCGCGCCGCACCCGCTGGCCATCCACCAGATCGCCCGCCGCCGCCAGAACCTCCGGCTCTCCGGTCAGCAGTTCCGCCCGCCAGCCCGACACCACCATGCGGTGATGCGGCGACAGGCGAAGCGCGCGGGCATTGCCGAACACCCCGGCCTCGATCACCACCGGGGCCAGCGCCCCGATCCCCGCAACCCGCTTGCACAGCACCCGGCGCAACGGCTGCAACCCGTTGTCCATCGTCTCCACCAGCATGCCGTCGCGCAGGTCTTCGACCGCGACCAGCCCGACCGCCGTCTCGATCCGCGTGCCGGCCGTGAAACAGGCCAGATCCGTGCCAAGGAAGATGCGTTCGGCCAAATTGCGGGCCATCTCGACGCAATCGGAATTCGCCATCACCGTCACTCCAGCACCATTGAACAGGCAACTCACAGAATCATTCCTGCCGCCCGATCCGGGCGGAAAGAAGGCCGCGCCCCGGCGGAATGGCGGAATTTTCGGCCCTTGCGGATCAGTTCGTCTTGCGGGCGGGCAGGAAGGGCAGGGGGGCCACCGGCACCCCCTCATCGATCAGCTTCTTGGCCTCGTCCAGCCGCGCCTCACCATGGATCGACCGTTCCGGAGCCTCGCCCTGATGGATGCGCCGCGCCTCCGAGACGAAGTTCATCCCGACATATTCCGAGTTTTCCTCGACCTGCTTCTTCAGCGCGGCGATCGCCTGTTCCACCGGCGTCTCGGCAGCCTGCAACGGGCCCGCCTCGCCGCGCCCGGCCTGTACGGCAGGGGCCATCAGCGCCTTCTCCACCGCCGTCGATCCGCAGATCGGGCAGGACACATGCCCGCCCACCTTCAGCATGTCGAAGGCCGCGCCCGACGGGAACCAGCTGTCAAAGCCGTGGTCCTTGTCGCATCTCAGGCTGAAACGGATCATCTCGGATCACCGGGGGGTGGACTGGTCAGGGTCGTCATGGATCGTTGCGGGGGTCGTTGCCGGGGTCGTCGCAGGTGCAAAGGTCACAGGGGCAGTCAGGCGCACAGCCATCCACCCCGGCCCGCAGTCAAGACCGGTTTTCTGGCGGATGCAATGCCATGGGATCGGACGCCAACTGTGTCAGCATCGCCCGCAACTCCGGCTCCGCCACCATTCGTGCCGCCTGTTCCGCGCTGAACCAGCGCCGCCGCCGCTCTGCCCGTTCCGGAAAGCGCGCCGCAAGCCGCTCCACCCGCAGCGGATAGACCGCCACCACGCAGGGCAGCGCCTCTTTCGTCTTGCGCGCCTTGTCATAGGAATAGATGCCCAGCGGCGTTTCGGCGCTGTCTCCGGTGACCCCGGCCTCTTCCCACGCCTCCTGCCGCGCCGCCTCGTCGGGGCGTTTGCCAGCCATGGGCCAGCCCTTGGGAATGACCCAGCGCCCGCTATCCCGGCTGGTGATCAACAGCACCTCGACCCGGCCCCGATGCATGCGCCAGCACAACGCGCCGAATTGGCTGCGAGGCCCGTCTTCGCCAAGCCCAAACAACTGGCTGTTGCCGCTTACCTTCATCGTCCCGCCCGATCGTTCGATCCGGTTCTGTTCCGGGTGTCCTGCTCTACCGCCAATATGGGGCGTTCTTCGGGCAGAACCAAGGGAAAGACGGGGCTTCTTTGCATTTTCCTCCGCGCCTGCCCAAGGTTCAGGCCGCTGCGCGACGCAACGGCCGCGCGGCAGTGTTGATTTGACCGCTGCGCCCGCCGCCTTATCTTCTCCGCCAGAGATCCTTTTCGAGACAGTCCTTCATGCGCCGCGCCCGCCTCCTGATTTCCGCAGCCCTCCCCGCCCTGACTGCCCTCCTGCCGGTTGCGGCATTTGCGGGGTTCAACTTCCCCTCCATCGATGGCGGCACGATCGACCTTGATGCCTTTGAAGGCCGCCCCGTCCTTGTCGTCAACACCGCCTCGCTCTGCGGCTTTGCAGATCAGTTCGACGATCTGCAGGCGCTCCATGACAGCTATGCCGACCGTGGCCTTGTCGTCCTTGCCGTGCCCTCCGACGATTTCCGGCAGGAACTTGGCTCGGCGGATGAGGTGAAGGAATTCTGCGCCGTCAACTTCGACCTCACCATCCCGATGACCGACATCACCCCCGTGACGGGCGAAGGGGCACATCCTTTCTATCTCTGGCTGGCCGAAACCGAAGGCTTCATCCCGCGCTGGAACTTCAACAAGGTGCTGCTGGACGGCGACGGCGACGTCGTTGCCACATGGGGCAGCGTGATGCGCCCCACCGCCCGGCCCGTGACCGACCGGATCGAGGCGCTCTTGCCGTGACATCGGCCCCTGCGGGCACGGATCGGGGTCCCCTGCCGGGGCCGCTCTTCCTCGGGGCCGCTATCTATCGCGGGTCCTCCTATGGCCGCCATCATCCGCTGCGGGTGCCCCGCGTCTCCACCGTGATGGACCTTTGTGCCGCTCTCGGCTGGTTGCCCCCCGACCGGTTTCGCACCAGCCCCCGCGCCAAGCCCGCCGCGCTGACCGCCTATCACACCCCCGCCTATATCGCCGCCCTGCAACTGGCTGAAGAAACGGGCGCAGTGGACGATGCAACCCGCGCCCGCCACCATCTCGGCACCCCCTCCAACCCGGTTTTCCCCGAGATGTTCCGCCGTCCCGCCACGGGTGCGGGCGGCGTGATGCTGGCCGCCGAACTGCTGGCCAGCCACAGCGCAGGCGCGATCCATGTCCCCGGCGGCGGCACCCATCACGGCCTGCCCGACCGCGCCAACGGCTTTTGCTACCTCAATGACCCCGTCCTCGCCCTGATGACCTTCCGCCGCGCGGGCCTCACCCGCCTCGCCTATGTCGACATTGACGCCCATCATCCCGATGGCGTGGAACCCGCCTTCGCGGGCGATCCCGACCTGCTGATGATCTCGGTGCACGAAGAAAACCGCTGGCCCTTCACCGGGGCCCTCACCGATGACGCAGGCGGCAATGCCTTCAACCTGCCCGTCCCCCGGGGCTTCAACGACAAGGAATTCCGCGCCATCCTGCACGGTCTGATCCTCCCGCGCCTCGCCGTCCACCGCCCGCAGGCCATCGTCCTGCAGGCCGGGGCCGACAGCTTGCTGGAAGACCCGCTCTCCCGCCTCGCCCTCTCCAACCGCGCCTATGTGCAGGCGCTGACCGAAATCCGCCCCCTCGCCCCGCGCCTCCTTCTGCTCGGCGGCGGCGGCTACAACCCGTGGTCGGTGGGCCGCTGCTGGACGGCGCTCTGGGCCACGCTCGCGGGGCTGGAAATCCCCGACCGCCTGCCCGAAGATGCACGCGCCGTCCTCAGCGCCCTCTCCTGGGGCGGCGGCACCCGCCCCGCCCCGGACCCGCACATGCTCACCACCCTCCTCGATCCCCCCCGCGACGGCCCCATCCGGGCCGAGATCACCGACCGCCTCGCCCATCTGGCCCGCCGATGATGCACCGATGATCCGCGCCTTCCTCGCCCTTCCCCTACCGGACCCCGTCCTTTCCGCCCTGCGCGTGCAGCAGTTCCTCCTGCCTTTGCCGCAGAAGACCGATCCCGACAGTTTCCACCTCACGCTTGTCTTCCTCGGCGAACAGCCCGAACCCGTCCTCGAAGCCGCGCATGAGCGGTTCACCGAGATCCGCGTCCCGCCCTTCCCCCTCTCGCTCAAATCCTTGGGTCTCTTCGGCGGCGCGAAGCCCCGCGCGGCTTGGGCGGGCGTAGCGCCCTCCGAACCCCTCTCCCGCCTGCAGGCGAAACTTGACCACGCCGCCCGCAGCGCGGGCATAGAAACCGAAAGCCGCCGCTTCACCCCCCATGTCACGCTGGGTCGCTTTCCCCCACCCGCCCCGGACGAAACCTTCCGCCTCGAACGCGCCATCGCCTCAGGCAGCAGCTTCACCACCCCTGAATGGGTGGTGGACCACGTCGTCCTCTACGACTCCCGCCTGACGAAACACGGGCGCGTCTATAGCGAACTCGCCCGCTACGACCTGTAGCGCAGGGCCTAGAGAACCGGCACCCGCCGCCCGGGCCAATCCGTCGCAAGATGATACTGCTGCCCCATGGCCAGCACCCGCGCATCCGCCCCATACGGCCCGAAAATCTGCATCCCCATCGGCAGGCCCTGCGCCCCGAACCCGACCGGCAGGTTCAGCGAGGGCAACCCCGCAAGGCTCACCGGAATGACCACCTCCATCCAGCGGTGATAGGTGTCCATCGCCCGGCCATTGATCGCCTCGGGCCAGCGCCACTCCACCGGAAACGGCCAGACCTGCGTCGATGGCATCACCAGCGCGTCGAACTCCCCGAACAGCTTCGCCACCCGCGCGTACCAGCGCGACCGGATCACGCTCGCCGCATGGAACTCTGCCGCCGTCACCTTCGATCCCTGTTCGATCTCCCACAGGCTTTCCGGCTTGATCAGCGCCCGCTTGGCCGGGTCCGCCGCCATCGCCTGCTTGTCGCCCGCATTCAGCATGGCCCGGATCGTGGTCCATGCGTACCACAGCTTTTCCGCCGGGAAGGGCGGGGCCACAGGCTCCACCACCGCCCCCATCTCCTCGAACACCCGCAGCCCCGCCTCGCACAGCTCCACGATCCCCGGCTCGAACGGATAGGCCCCGCCCCAATCCCCCAGCCAACCGATGCGCTTGCCGCGCATCTCCACTGCCAGACGGTCGCCGAAGGGCTCTGCCTCCCGCCCGAAGGGAACCTCCGGGTTCACCCCCGCCTGCACCTGCAGCAGCCGCGCCACATCCTCTACCGTCCGCGCCATCGGCCCTTCGGTGGCCATCGTGGCCAGGAAGGTGTCGCCCACCGCATCCGCAGGCACCAACCCGTAACTCGGCCGAAACCCGTAGACATTGCAAAAGGCCGCCGGGTTGCGCAGCGACCCCATCATGTCCGACCCATCCGCCACGGCCACCATCCGGCAAGCCAAGGCCGCCGCAGCACCGCCCGACGATCCCCCCGCCGTGCGCGTCCGGTCATAGGGATTGCGCGTCACCCCATGCACAGGGTTGAAGGAATGGCTGCCATGCCCCCATTCCGGCGTATTGGTCTTGCCGATGAAGATGGCCCCCGCCGCCCGCATCCGCGCCGCCAGCAGGTCATCCGCCATGGGCACATGGTCGGCAAAGATCGGCGATCCCCATGTCGTCCGCATCCCCTTCACCGCGACCAGATCTTTCACCGCCAGCGGAATGCCGTGCAGCCATCCGGCGGGCGCGGCGTCGTCCGCCGCCCGCGCCCAGTCCATCAGGACCTCCTCATCCGGCATCGACACGATGGCATTCACTGCGCCGTTCACCGCCGCCACGCGCGCCAGCGTCGCCGCCATCACCTCCGACGGCTTCACCTCCCGCGCCGCGATCAGACGCGACAGGGTACTGGCCGACAGCGCGCAAAGATCATCCATCATCTTCTGTCCAGAAATATCCCGGGGGTTTGGGGGCAGGGCCCCCAACTGGAACGGGCGCGGGCCTTGGCCCGCGCCCGTGACCTAAAAGGAATGTGCTGCGGGCCCATCGGCCCGCAGCACGCCGCAAGATCACTTCTGCAGCTCGGTCCAGATCGCAGTGATGTATTCCTGCGCCTTGCCCGTGCAGGTCGGCAGGAACACGCCATTGGCCTTGTGCTCTTCGGGGATCACGACTTCCGGCGCGGTCTTCATGTCTTCCGGCATGAAGGCATCCGACCCGGCGATCCCGTTCGCATAGCGCGCGAAGGCCGAGATCATCGCCGCATTCTCCGGCACCATGATGAAGTCGAGGAACTTGTAGGCTTCCTCCACATTCTGCGCATCGGCCAGCAGCGCGACCGAATCCATGAACAGCGGATAGCCTTCCTTCGGATAGCCATAGGCCACCGTCGGGTTCGCAAGCCGCGACCGCATGGTCGACCCGTTCCAGTTCACCGACCCCGCCCAGTCGCCATTGGACAGCCGCTCGGTCGCGCCGTAATCCATGCTGATCCAGTGCGGCTTCGCCGCCACCAGCAGGTCGCGCGCCTTCTTCAGCACTTCCGCATCTTCCGAGCAGGGCTCGCCGCCCGCATACATGGTCGCCATGGCGACGACGTCATTCATCTCGGGCACCACGTTGATCTTGCCCTTCAACTCATCCGGCACTTCCAGCCAGACGGCGCTGGTGTTGATGTCGCCGCCATAGACGGCGGTGTTCACCGCCACCCCGGTCGATCCCCACTGCCACGGCACCGTATGCGCGCGGCCCGGATCCCAACCCACATCCCGCCATTCCGGCGCGATATTGGCGTGGTTCGGCAGCTTGGACAGGTCCAGCGGTACGATCAGCCCCTTCTCCACCCAGATCGGCACATAGTTCGCCGACGGCACGACAAGGTCAAAACCATGCCCGCCCGCTTCCACCTTGGCCAGCGCGGTGTCGTTGCTGTCATAGTCGGTCACCGTCACGGTGATGCCCGTCTCGGCCTTGAACTTCTCCAGCAGTTCCGGGGAGGTATAGTTGCCCCAGTTGTACAGGTTCAGTGTCCCCTCCGCCTGCGCGATGGCACTGGTCGCCATCAGCAGCGCGGTTGCGGTCAAGAGTTTCTTCATTGCAGTCGCTCCCATGTTGAAGTCCCTTTTTCCTTTTTTCAGTCCCGCTTTCTGGTGAGCAGGAAGAAGATCGTCAGCAAAACCACCGTCAGCGCCAGCAGCGCGGTCGAGATGGCATTGACCTCCGGCGTCATCGTGCGCCGAAGCTGGCCCAGCATGTAAGTGGGCAGCGTATCCTGCCCGCCCGATTTCACGAATTCCGTGATGATCACGTCATCCAGCGAAATCACGAAGGCCAGCATCGCCCCCGCAAGGATGCCGGGGCCCAGCAAAGGCAGCGTCACATGCCGGAAGGTCTGCCACGGCGTGGCGTAGAGGTCCCCGGCAGCGGTCTCAAGCGACAGGTCCATCCCCTCCAGCCGCGCCCGGATCGGCAGATAGGCAAAGGGGATGCAAAAGGCCGAATGCGCAAGGATCAGATAGCCCAACCCTTGATAGCCCGTCGCCTCCTTCACCATCCCGAACAGGATCATCAGCGCCACCGCCGTCACGATCTCGGGCACCATCAGCGGCTGGTTGATCGCCACATAGATGAACGTGTCCCCGCGGAACCGCGCCCGCCGCGTCGTCCCCATCGCGGCCAGCGTCGCCACAGAGGTGGATATCACCGCCGCGCAGACCGCGATGATCAGCGACCGCGCGGTCGCATCCTTCACCGCCTGATTGTTCCACGCATCGGCATACCAATGCAGCGAAAACCCCTCCCACACCGCCACGGAATTCCCGGCATTGAACGAGAATGTCACCAGCGCCGCGATGGGCAGGTACAGCATCACGAAGGTCGCCACCGCGATGGTCGCAAAGCCCGGAATGCGCGAGATTTCGAACCGCCGCTCAGCCATGCGGATTGCTCCCCCGGTTCGCCGCCCGCACATAGATCAACAGCGCCGCCGTCACGATCACCAAAAGCGTCACCGACAGCGCCGCACCCAGCGGCCAGTTGCGCCCGGCAAGGAACTGCAACTCGATGAAATTCCCGATCATCATGTTCTTGCCGCCGCCCAGCACGCGCGGCGTCACATAGGCCCCCAGCGACGGCACGAAGACAAGGATCGACCCCGCCACGATACCCGGCTTCACGATGGGCAGGATCACCCGCCGCAACACCTGCCAGCGGCTGGCATAAAGATCATACCCCGCCTCCAGAAGCCGCATGTCGAACCGGTCGATGGCCGCAAACAGCGGCAGCACCATCAGCGGCAGATAGACATAGGCCATCCCGATCAGCACCGCGACATCCGTGTAGATGATCGCCAGCGGCGTATCGATGATCCCGATCCACAACAGCGCCGTGTTCAGCACCCCTTCCGCCCGGATCACCTCCATGATCGCGAAGGTCCGGATCAAAAGGTTGGTCCAGAACGGGATCGTGATCAGGAACAGCCACAGCGCCCGCTGCTTCGCGGGCCGCGTTGCAATGAACCACGCGGTCGGAAAGCCAAGGGCAAAGGCCACAACCGTCGTCATGATCGACAGGCTGACCGACCGCCAGAAGATCGTCAGATGCGCATCCGCCAGCCCCAGCGTGCCTTCAAAGATGTCGCGCGTGAACAGGATGGAGATCCAGCCGTCAAGGCTGAACTCCCAGACCACATTGCCGTACTGCCCCGGCGTCAGGAAGGAATAGACAAAGATCACCGCCAAAGGCCCGATCGCTGCCACGCCAAGCAGCAGCAGCGCCGGAACCGACAGCAGCCACCCGTTCCGGGCCGATTGACGCGCCAGCCGTTCCTCCGCCGCGCTCATTCCGTCAATCCTCCAGAACCTGCGCCGCGCCGGGGGCGAAGCGGATGCCGATCTCCGACCCTTCCACGATGCCCGCCTCGCCGCTGGCGGGCGATTGCACCCGCGCCACGACCTCGGTCCCGTCGGCCAGCGCCAGATGGCAATGCGTGTCCGTCCCGAAATAGACGTTGAACTTCACCCGTGCCGAAATCGCCCCCGCCTCTCCGGCGCCCACGATCCGCACCTGTTCCGGCCGCACGGTCAGGGTAACCGTGCCCTTGGCCGCCGTCGCCACCTCCACCACATCGCCCGTCGAAAGCCGCACGCCCCCTGCCACCACCGTGGCGGGCAGGAAATTCGTCTCGCCGATGAAAGAGGCCACGAAACGGTTCACGGGCCGCGTATAGATCTCCTTCGGGCTGCCCACCTGCTGCAGCTTGCCCGCGCTCATCACGCCGACCCGGTCGCTCATGGTCAGGGCTTCTTCCTGATCATGGGTCACGAAGATGAAGGTGATGCCCGTCTCGGTCTGCAGTCGCTTCAACTCGACCTGCATCTCCTTGCGCAGCTTCAGGTCCAGTGCACTCAGCGGCTCGTCCAGAAGCAGAACCTTGGGTTGCGGCGCCAAGGCGCGCGCCAGCGCCACGCGCTGCTGCTGGCCGCCCGACAACTGGCTGGTCTTGCGGCCCGCCATCGCCTCCAGCTTCACCAGCGCCAGCATCTCGGCCACCCGTGCCTTGACCTCGGCCTTGGGGCGGCCCTGCATCGTCAGGCCAAAGCCCACATTCTCCGCCACCGTCAGATGCGGAAACAGGGCATAGCTCTGGAACACCGTGTTCACCGGCCGCCGGTTGGGCGGCAGATCGGTGATATCCGCGCCGTCCAGCAGGATCGTCCCGCTCGTCGGCATCTCGAACCCCGCGATCAGGCGCAGAAGCGTGGTCTTACCGCATCCCGAAGGCCCCAGCAGCGTGAAGAATTCTCCCTTGCGGATCTGGATCGAAACATCGTCCAGCGCCCGCACCACATGGTCCCCCTGACCGAAGGCCTTCACGGCGTTCCGGGCCTCGATGGTGACGGCTTCGGTCACTCTGTGGCGCTCCCCATTGGTTCTTGTCTTTTGATCATATCTGACCGCCCGAATCCCCGCTTGGCAAGAACTATTGCCGCGCGCCCCCCGCCAGCGGCGCACGGATCGCCGCCCAGGGGGCTGCGCGTTCCAACTCTGCACAAAGCGCGATCAACTCCTCATCCGCGCCAAAGCGCATGGCCAGATGGATGCCGATGGGCAGCCCGCCGGAAGTCCATCCCAAGGGCAGGCTTGCCGCAGGTTGCCCGCTCGCGTTGAAGACGGCGCAGAAGGGCGAGTATTCGAAGATGCCGCCCGGCCCGATGCGATAGCCCACGTAATCCTCCGTCGCATGGGAAAACCGCCCCACCTTGGCGGGCGGTTCGGCCAGACAGGCCGACAGGATCACGTCCGGCCCACCCTCAAAGACCGCCGCCATCTGCCGCCCGAAGGCGTGGATTTCCCCCACCGCCTCAAGGTAGCGCGTCGGGTGCAGCGTTTCGGCATGGGCCATCGCGCTCCGCGACACGCCCTCGACCAGCCCCGCAGCATCGCGCCCCTTCAGCGCCTTTCGCACCGACAGCGCCGTGCCGACCCCCACGATATCGGTCCAAGCCCGCATCATCATCGCCACATCCGCCTGCGGCCGCCCCGGCTCCACAAGATGGCCCAGGCTCTCCAGCAGCCGCCCCGCCTGCTGCACCGCCGCCGTCACCTCCGGATGGATCGCCGCCCCCGTGAATGTCGTATCGCAGATCATCACCCGCAGCCGTCGCGGCGGGCGGGAAATCGCATCCGCATGGCTCCGCATCAGGGGCGGCGCCACATAGGGCGCCCCCAGATCCGGCCCCGCGCAGGCATCCAGCATCACCGCCGTGTCCCGCACCGACCGTGTCAGGAACCCGTCGATCGCCATGCCCGCCCAGCCTTCGCCGACATAAGGCCCATCCGGCAGCCGCGCCCGCGTCGGTTTGAATCCGAACAACCCGCAACTTGCCGCCGGGATGCGCACCGACCCGCCCCCGTCCGACCCATGCGCCATGGCCACGATCCCCGCCGCCACTGCCGCCCCCGCACCCCCCGAAGACCCGCCCGACGTGCGCTCGGTATCCCAAGGGTTCCGGGTCGGCCCGCCATAGACCACCGCCTCCGTCGCCGCCCCGATGCCGCCCTCCGGGCTCGTTGTCCGGCCAAAGGTCACCACCCCCGTCGCCCGGATGCGCGCATAAATCGCCGAGTCGCGGTCATAGCGCGTGTTCGCCAAAAGCCTCGACCCGTTATGCGACGGGAAGTCGACCGCCTCGCAGCCCAGATCCTTCAGAAGGAACGGCACCCCCTTGAACGGCCCCTCTGGCAGACCCGCCGCGATGGCCCGCCGCGCCACGCCCTCCTGCATCAACACGACCGCATTGATTGCCGGATTGCGCGCCTCTACCGCCGCCAGCGCGGCATCCAGCAACTCCTCCGCCGTCACCTCGCGCGCCGCGACCAGTTCCGCCAAGGCCGTCGCATCCCGCGCACCCAGATCGCCGATCATGTCCCCGTCCCCCTCTTCGGCCGCCATGCTGAACCCGCCGCTGACGCAAGGTCATGCCCGAAGCCGCCATTCCACTGTCGGTTTCCGCCGCGCGACGCGGTTTTGGGTCCGGGCGCGGCTGTTAAGAAAACTCCAAGCCAGCGCCCGCCGCGTGCCCACAGTTTGCGGCACAAAAGGCGACACAACATCCGGCACAGCCGATGCGAGAGCTTCCTTCCTCCGCCCTTCACCGGGCTTTAACGGACCCTTTCCACAGCGCCCGCTGCGTGCCCACAGTTTGCTGCACAAAAGGCGGCACAGAACAGGGCACAGTCGATTCCGGCCCTATTGGGCCAGATCGATCTCGCGGATCAACGTCCCCATGCGGTCAAACACCAATAAACGTTGGCTTTCCGTGACCACCAGCAGCATCTCCTCCGCCACCGTCACCGCCGTTGCCCGCTCCCCCTCCGGCAAAACCACCGCCTCCGGCACCCCCACCGATCCGCCCTCCGGCATCCGGGTGACAAGCAGCGCAACGATGGTTATGACACCCCCGATCATCGTGACCATCAACACGATCACGAGCCATTTCAGGAACATCAGGCTGGGCGGCAATCCGCCCGTGTCAGGAGTGTCGTCCATGCAAGACCTTTCCGAAGAGGGCGCCGCCACCCTGACCGTCACCATTGGGGAAAACCCGCCCGACCGCCTTGATAAGGCGCTGGCGCGCGAGGTGCCAGAGGAAGCGGCCCTCTCCCGCTCGCGCCTGATGAAGATGATCGCCGAAGGGGATGTGCTGAAGGGCGGCACCCCCGTCACCGATCCGAAATCCCGCGTCGTGGCGGGCGAGGAATACACCCTCCTCCTCGCCCCGGCCGACGACTACCACGCCCAGCCCGAGGATATTCCCCTCACCATCCTCTACGAAGACGCCGATCTGATCGTCATCGACAAACCCGCAGGCATGGTCGTCCACCCCGCGCCGGGCTCGCCCAGCGGCACGCTGGTCAATGCGCTCCTCCATCATTGCGGCGACACGCTGTCGGGGATCGGGGGCGAGAAACGCCCCGGCATCGTCCACCGCATCGACAAGGACACGACCGGCCTCCTCGTCGTCGCGAAATCCGACCGTGCGCATCACGGTCTGGCAAAACAGTTCGAAGATCATAGTGTTACGCGCCATTACATCGCCCTTGTCCACGGCGTGCCCGATGCCGCAGACCCCCGCCTGCGCGGCACACGGGGCGTCAGTTTCGAACAGGGCGGCATCCTGCGCATCGCCACGGGCCTTGCCCGCCACAAGACCGACCGCCAGCGTCAGGCCGTGGTCTGGGACGGCGCGGGCCGCCACGCCGTCACCCGGGCGCGCGTGGTCGAACCCTTCGGCGATGCGGCTGCCCTCATCGACTGTTGGCTCGAAACCGGGCGCACCCATCAGATCCGGGTCCATATGTCCCATGTCGGCCACGGGCTTCTAGGAGATCAGACCTATGGCGGCCGCCGCCACCTCTCGCCCAAGGTGGTGGGGGACGGGGCCGCCGCGCAGGGCAACGCCTTCCCCCGGCAGGCCCTCCACGCCGCGACGCTGGGCTTCCTTCATCCCGTCACGGGCGAAGCTCTCGAATTCGAAAGCCCCCTGCCGCCCGACATGGCCGCCCTTGTCGATGCCCTGCGATCCGCGCGCTGACCTGCTGAAACAATCCCTGACATGTGCGTGACTGCACGAAACCTCGGCTTTAACGCTAACGGAACCTTTCCCATGTAACGTGGAAAGGAGGCGGTCTTGAATGTGCAAGCCAGCCTTCCTAACTTCGCCAGTCCCCGGGGGCTTCTGAGAAAGACCCGGGGCACAGAACAGGGGGCACGACATGAGCACCTATCAAAATCTTCCCGCACCCAGCCCGGAACAGGGTCTGAACCGCTACCTTCAGGAAATCCGCAAATTCCCCCTGCTGGAGCCGGAACAGGAATACATGCTGGCCAAGCGCTGGGTCGACCATTCGGATGCCGGCGCCGCGCACCAGCTTGTCACCTCGCACCTCCGCCTCGCCGCCAAGATCGCGATGGGCTATCGCGGCTATGGCCTGCCGCAGGCCGAAGTGATCTCTGAGGCGAATGTCGGCCTGATGCAGGCGGTCAAGCGGTTCGATCCCGAAAAGGGCTTCCGCCTTGCCACCTATGCCATGTGGTGGATCCGCGCCTCGATCCAGGAATACATCCTGCGGTCCTGGTCGCTGGTGAAACTCGGCACCACCTCGGCGCAGAAGAAGCTCTTCTTCAACCTGCGCAAGGCCAAGGCCAAGGTCGGCGCGCTTGAGGAAGGCGATCTGCGCCCCGAAAACGTGGCCCAGATCGCCAAGGACCTGTCGGTGACCGAGGAAGAGGTCATCGACATGAACCGCCGCCTCTCCGGCTCTGACGCCTCGCTCAATGCGACGGTGGGGTCCGATGGCGAAGGCGCGACCCAATGGCAGGACTGGCTGGAGGATGAAGACAGCGATCAGGCCGGCGCCTATGAAGAACGCGACGAACTTGACGCCCGCCGCGCACTTCTGGTGCAGGCCATGGCCGTGCTGAACGAGCGTGAGAAGGACATCCTGATGCAGCGCCGTCTGGCCGATGTGCCGGTGACGCTGGAAGAACTGTCGGAAAGCTACGGCGTCAGCCGCGAACGCATCCGCCAGATCGAGGTGCGCGCCTTCGAAAAACTGCAGGGGCGCATGCGCGAACTGGCCAAGGGCAAGGGCATGGTCATCCCGGCCTGATCCACCGGCGTGGCGCATGATTAACGCCTCATTAACACTTTTGGACACGGCGGTCGGGCCTGCCCCGACCGCCGTTTTGCATCCCGCGACCCTCGCAACCGTTGCCTCGGTCCCCTGACAGGGGTAGACGGCAAGAAAGACGGAGACCGCCGATGACCATGCTCGAGACCTTCATCAAGCCGATGCACCGCGAAGGCATCCGCTTCGTCGCGGCCTTTGCCGCCGTGACATTGGTCCTGTTCTGGATCTGGGATCCGCTAGGCTGGGTGGGCGTTGGCCTAACCGTCTGGTGCTATTACTTTTTTCGCGATCCCAAACGCGCCGTCCCCACCAATGCAGGCCTGATGGTCAGCCCCGCCGATGGTGTCGTCTCCCTCATCGAACGCGCGGTGCCGCCGCCCGAGCTGGGCATGGGGCCTGATGCGCTGATGCGCGTCTCGGTCTTCATGTCGGTCTTCAACTGCCATGTGAACCGCGCCCCCATCGCGGGACGCGTCTCGGAAATCGCCTACCGCCCGGGCAAATTCCTCAACGCCTCGCTCGACAAGGCCTCGGTCGACAACGAACGCAACTCCATCCGCATCGACATGGCCGATGGCCGCTCCATCGCCGTGGTGCAGATCGCAGGCCTCGTCGCCCGCCGCATCCTCTGCTTCGCCGTCAAGGGGCAGGAACTGCGCACCGGCGAACGCTTCGGCCTGATCCGCTTCGGCTCGCGCCTCGACATCTACCTGCCCGATGGGGTGGAACCGCAGGTGGCGCTGGGCCAAACCTGCGTCGCGGGCGAAACCGTCATCGCCACCCTCGGGCAGGCCAGCCCGCAGCGCATCGCCCGGATGGAATGACCATGCCGCAGGACGAGACGCCGCGCCCCCGCCGCAAGCTGCATATCCTGCAGCTTCTGCCGAACCTCGTCTCGATCCTCGGCCTCTGCGCGGGCCTCACCGCCATCCGCTTCGCCATTGACGGCCACATCGCCACCTCCGTCGCCCTGATCGGTCTTGCCGCCGCGATGGACGCGCTCGATGGCCGCCTCGCCCGCATGCTCAAATCCGAAAGCGCGATCGGCGCCGAACTCGACAGCCTTGGCGATTTCGTCAATTTCGGCGTCACGCCGGGCATCGTCCTCTATCTCTGGGGAATGAAAGGCGAGGCGAGCCTCGGCTGGATCGCCGTCCTCGTCTATGCGATCTGCTGCATGCTGCGCCTTGCCCGCTTCAACGTCGGCAACAAGCGCACGGATGGCGAACAACCGGCCGAACGCACCTCCTTCATTGGCGTGCCCTCGCCCGCAGGCGCGATGCTGGTGCTGGCCCCCATCTACCTCGCCTTCTGCTTTCCCGGCGATGTCCGCCTGCCCGGCATGGCCGTCGCGCTCTGGATGGTGGCGATGGGGGCGCTGATGATCAGCCGCATCCGCACCCCGTCGCTCAAGCGTGTCACCTTCTATGCCGAAGATGCGCGCTACATCCTCGTGGGCCTCGCCGCCGTCATCGCGGCGCTGATCACCTATCCTTGGGTCACCCTCCTTGGCCTGTCGGTGGCCTATCTGGGGGGCATCCTCTTCGTGGCGCGCGGCCAGATCCTGACCGCCTTGAAGAAGACCGACTGACCTTGCGTCGCCCTCCGCAGCGCCCTAGCCTGCAGACCATCATCAGGTAGGAGGAGACGCGATGAAACCCGTCCGCTGGGGCGTGCTCGGCAACGCCAAATTCGCCCGCGAACATATGGCACCGGCCATCCACATGGCCGAGAACGCGGTCCTCGCCGCACTCGGCACCTCGTCTCCGGGCAGCGCCACGGGCTGGGATTTCTGCCCCGGCCTCGCCCAGATGACCTATGAAGACCTGCTCGCCGATCCCACGATCGACGCCGTCTACATCCCGCTCCCCAACCACATTCACGTGGAATGGACGCTAAAGGCGCTGCGGGCCGGCAAGCATGTGCTGACCGAAAAGCCCATCGCCATGAAGGCCGAAGAGATCGACACGATCATCGCCGAACGCGACCGCACCGGGCTTTTGGCGGCCGAGGCCTATATGATCGTCCATCACCCGCAATGGATCCGCGCCCGCGAACTGGTGCAGGGCGGGGCTATCGGCAAGTTGCGCCACGTCGATGCCTTCTTCGCCTACAACAATGCCGACCAGACCGAGAACATCCGCAACCGCCCCGAAACCGGCGGCGGCGGCATCCGCGACATCGGCGTCTACACCTACGGCTCCGCCCGCTTCGTGACGGGGGCCGAGGCGACCGATCTCTCCTGCCGCATGATCCGCGAAAACGGCGTCGATGTCTGGGCCGAGGTGGACTGCATCCTCGAAGGCCCCTTGGGCCGCGCGACCTACACCGCCATGACCTCCATGCGCCTTCAGAACCGGCAGGAAGTGGCCTTCCACGGCGACAAGGGCCTTCTGAAAGTGGCGAACGGACCCTTCAACGCCAACCTCTTCGCCGAGGCGCGGATCGAGTTGCACAAGGACCAGACCGTCACCTCCGAACGCTGGCCCGCCGCCAACCACTACAAGTTGCAGGTCGAGAATTTTGGTCTGTCCATCCGCACCGGCGCGGCCTATCCCTGCCCTCTGGAATTCACCCGCGGCACGCAGGTGATGATCGATCAGGCCTTCGCCACCGCGCGCGAAATCAGCTGGTGACACTGCCTTTGGGCGGGGGATGGACATCCCCCCGCCCGAAGTGTGCCCCCGCGGCCACCTTGCGCCAGAACCGGGTCGCCATACGGCGAATGCGGACCTTTTCTGCCTCACATCAAGGCGCGCGCCGCCGTTCCGGTCTAAGCGGGACTCGTCCCAAAAGAACGGAGGGCACAAGAATGAAAATGCGTCGGAACATGATCCTTGTCGCGGCAGACCGCGACCTGAGGCTTCTGGTATCGGATGAGCAAAGCGATGGCGTGACCGAACTGCGGCACATCCGCGCCGCCGATCTGGACCGGGGCGAAGCGCAAGCCGAACCGGAAACCCGCACCGCGCGTTTTCCCAAGATGATCGCCGATTTCGTCGAAACCGAATGGCGCAAGGGTGGCTATGACCGCCTCACCCTTGTCGCCCGCGCCTCTCTTCTGCGCGCCATGCGGCAGGAACTTCCCGACCGCCTGCGCGACCGAGTCGCCGCCGTTCTCGACCGCGACCTGATCGACCGCCCCCTGCGCGAGATCACGGGGCACCTCAAGGCCGTCGACGCCATCTGAAATAAGGGGGTGGAGGGCCTCAGCCCTCCATCGCCTCCAATTCATCGATGAAGCCCGCGATCATCGACAGGCCCTTGTCCCAGAACTTCGGATCGCTGGCATCAAGTCCGAAGGGGGCCAGCAACTCCTTGTGGTGCTTGGACCCGCCCGCCTTGAGCATCTCGAAATACTTCGCTTGGAAGTCGGGCAGCCCATCCGCATAGGCGGCATAAAGCGCGTTCACCAGCCCGTCGCCGAAGGCATAGGCATAGACGTAGAAGGGTGAATGCACGAAATGCGGGATATAGGCCCAGAAGGTTTCATACCCGTCCATGAATTCGAAGGCATCGCCAAGGGATTGGGCCTGCACGCTCATCCACAGGGCGTTGATGTCGTCGGGCGTCAACTCCCCTTCGCGCCGTGCCGCGTGCAGCTTGCATTCGAAATCGTAGAAGGCGATCTGGCGCACGACCGTGTTGATCATGTCCTCTACCTTGCCCGCCAGCAGGGTCTTGCGTTCCCCCGGCGTCTTGGCGCCATCCAGCAGTTTGCGGAAGGTCAGCATCTCGCCAAAGACGCTCGCCGTTTCGGCCAGCGTCAGCGGGGTGGAGGACAGCAATTCCCCCTGTCCCGCTGCCAGAACCTGATGCACGCCATGCCCCAGTTCATGCGCCAGCGTCATCACGTCCCGCGGTTTGCCGAGATAGTTGAGCATCACATAGGGGTGCACCGTCGTAACCGTGGGATGCGCAAAGGCCCCGGGCGCCTTGCCGGGCTTCACGCCCGCGTCGATCCAGCCCTTTTCGAAGAAGGGCTTGGCAAGATCCGCCATCTTCGGGTCGAAGGCGCCATAAGCGTCCAGCACCGTTTTGGTTGCGCTGTCCCAATCCACGGTCTTGGGCGCCTCAATCGGCAGGGGGGCGTTCCGGTCCCAAACCTGCAGCTTGTCCAGACCCATCCACTTCGCCTTCAGCCGATAATAGCGATGCGACAGCTTCGGATAGGCGGCGACCACGGCGTTGCGCAGCGCCTCCACCACCTCGGGCTCCACATGGTTGGACAGATGGCGGCCGGTCTGCGGCGTGGGCATCTTGCGCCAGCGGTCCTCCACCTCCTTCTCCTTGGCCAGCGTGTTGTGGACGCGGGCGAAGAGCTTGATATGCTTGTCGAAAACCAAAGCCAGTGCCCGCGCCGCGGCCTCGCGCTTGGCGCGGTCGGTATCGGTCAGCAGGTTGAGGGTGGATTCGAGGTTCATCTCCTCATCCTCGCCCTCGACCTTGAACATCAGGCCGGCCATCGTCTCGTCGAACAGCTTGTTCCACGCGCTGGCGCCCACGACGGAATTGTCGTGCAGGAACTTTTCCAACTCGTCCGAAAGCTGATAGGGCCGCATCGCCCGCATCCGGTCGAAGACCGGCTTGTAGCGGGCAAGATCGGCGTTCTGGGCCAGAAGGCCCGACAGGTGCCCTTCGTCCAAGCGGTTGAATTCAAGGCTGAAAAACACCAGCGGCGTGGTGAAAGTGGTGATGCGGTCCTGCGCATCGGCCATGAACTTTGCCCGTTCGCTGTCCATCGTGTTCTGATAGTAGCGCAGGCCGGCGAAAGACATGATGCGCCCAGCGATCACGTCGATCTTCTCATAGGCCTGCACGCAGGCCAGCAGCCCGGCAGCATCAAGATCGGCAAGCTTGCCCTCGTAGCTGGCGGCGAAATCGGCGCAGGCCTTTTCAAGCCAGCCCATGTCGCGGGTGAATTCGGGCGCGTCCGGTGCGGGGTAGAGGTCGGTCAGATCCCAATCCGGCAATTTGCCGAGGCCGCCCCCGGTGGCATTGGCGTCGAAGACGGGGCGGGGAAGGGGCAGCGTCATGGGAAACCTCGTTCGATGATCTGTCTCCCATCTAGGGCGCGAGGGCGCAAAGGCGCAAGGCGCGGCGGTGCAATTCGGCGCGATCCCGGGCGTAGGATGGGCGATATCGCCCATCCTACGCCCGGGTCGCGCGCAACAGGTCGCGCAGGCTGTCCAGCGTGTCGATCTCGTCCACGGGCTTGTCGCGGCGCCAGCGGATCATGCGCGGAAAGCGCAACGCGATGCCCGACTTGTGGCGCGGGCTTTCCTGTATCCCTTCGAAGCCGATCTCGAAGACCAGTTCCGGTGGCACCCGGCGCACGGGACCAAAGCGTTCCAGCGTATTCTTCTGCACCCAGCGGGTGATCTCTGCGAATTCGGCATCGGTCAGACCGGAATAGGCCTTCGTGAAGGGAACCAGCGCATTGCCATCCCGCACGGCAAAGGTGAAATCGGTGTAGAGGTTCGCCCGCCGCCCATGCCCCGCCTGTGCATAAAGCATCACCGCATCCACGGTGAAGGGGTCGAGCTTCCATTTCCACCAATCCCCCCGCTTGCGCCCGGTGAAATAGGAAGAGTCCTTGCGTTTCAGCATGATGCCTTCTGCCAGCCGGTCCCGTGCCGTTTGTCGTTCGGCGGCAAGGTCCGCCCAGTCGCCAAAAGTGACGGGTGGTGAGAGCGACAGCGGCAGGTCGCCCGGTAGCGCCGCTAGAAGGGCCGCCAGCCGTGCCTGCCGTTCGACAAAGGGGGTGGCGCGCAGGTCACGGCCCCCATCCTCCAGCAGGTCATAGGCCAGAAGATGGGCGGGGGCCTCTTGCAGCAGTTTCTTTGGCACGGTCTTGCGGCCGATCCTTTTCTGCAGATCGGCGAAGGGCAGGGGGCGCTGCGCCGCGTGGTCCCAAGCCAGCACCTCGCCATCGATCACCGTGCCGCAGGGCAAGAAATCCGCGAGCGGCGCGAATTCGGGGAAACGGTCGGTGATCAACTCCTCCCCCCGCGACCAGAGGGCAAGCAGGCCGGGGCGGTGGATCAACTGGCCGCGGATGCCGTCCCATTTCCATTCGGCCTGCCAGTTGGTGGGGTCACCAAGGGCCTCTGGCCCCTCTTCCAGTGGCGAGGCAAGGGCGAAGGGATAGGGGCGGGAAGCGTTGCCTTCCCCCTCATCCCGGATCAGCGATTGAAAGGTGGTCGTCGCTGGCTGCCAGTCGCCCATCAGGCGATGGGCGAGCGCTGCTTCGTCCACCCCCGTCGCGGTGGAAAGGGCGCGCGTCATCAGGCCCTGGCTGACCCCCATGCGGAAGCCGCCGGTGATCAGCTTGTTGAAAAGAAAGCGTTCCGTTGTGCCCAGTCGCCCCCACGAGCCTAGGATCGCGGTCTTGCGCGCTTTCACCGGCTGACCGGTCAGCGCCATCAGCGCGCGGATCGTGTCCGAAAGGGAGGGGGTTTCTTCGGCTTCGGCGGTGGGAAGGATCAGGGCGATGGTTTCGGCCAGATCGCCCACCATGGCGTAGCTTTCTTCAAAGAGCCAGAGGGGCAGTCCTGCCGCCTCGGCCGCCCATATGCGCAGTTCAGTGGCGGTGACGGCCCGCTTCGGGCGGCGGCCGGACAGTAGGGCGATGGTCCAGAGCTTGTCATCCTCTGCCGCTGTGCGGAAGTAATGGGTCAGCGCGGCGAGTTTCGCCGTGGTCTTGGTGGTGCCGTCCAGAGCGGCGAAGAGGGTGGCGAAATCCTTCATAATTCAACGGGTTCGGCGGGGGAGGCGACTGCATCTTCGGCATCTTCGGCATCTTCGCCATATTCGGTGGCGACGATCCCGGCGTCATAGCCCTGTTCGGCGAGAAAGCGGCGGAAGGGGGCTGTGTAACCGTGGGTGACGAAGACCCTTTCGCATCCCGTGGCGCGTATCGCCGAGAGAAGGCCCGGAAAATCGGCGTGGTCCGAGACAACGAAGCCTGTCCCCAGTGACCGCCGGCGGCGGATGCCGCGCACGGCCATCCAGCCGCTGGCGAAGGCCTCGTCCGCCGGGCCGAACTTGCGCGCCCAAGCCGAGCCGAGCGCGGAGGGCGGCGCGATGACCAACGCGCCGGGATGGGTTTTGCCATCCACGCCTTGCCCTGCGCGGATCGTGTGCGGCAGGCTATAGCCTTGATGGCGCAGGATGTCGTTGACCTCCTCTACCGCGCCATGAGTCAGGATGGGACCAACCGGCCCCACCCCTGCCAGAAGGCGCTGCGCCTTGCCAAGGCTGTAGGCGCCAAGAATTGACGCCTTGCCGGCAGCGGCATTGGCGGCCCACCAGCGGGTAATGTCGTCCATCACCTGCGCCTGAGGGCACCAACGGAAGATGGGCAGGCCGAAGGTGCATTCGCTGATGAAAGCGTGGCAATGGACGGGTTCGAAAGCCTCGGCCAGACCATCGGCTTCCACCTTGTAATCGCCCGAGACGACCCAGACTTCGCCCTCCCGTTCCACCGCGATCTGGGCCGAGCCGGGGATATGACCGGCAGGGTGGAAGCTGACCGTGACCCCACCGATCCGCAGGTTTTCGCCATAGGCGATCCCCTGCGCGTCGATCTGGCCAAGGCGGTGGCGGATCACCGGCAGGGCCTGATGCGTGGCGAGATAGCGGCGGTGGCCCCAGCGGGCATGGTCGGAATGGCCATGTGTGATCAGCGCACGGTCGACCGGGCGCCAGGGATCGACGAAGAAATCCCCCGCAGGGCAATAGATCCCGCGATCGGTGAAGGTCAGGACAGGGTCACGCGCCATGGCAGAAAGCTAGCACCGGGGTGTGGCCCGGCCAGCCTTGCGTCTGCGCCCATTTTTTGTGCAGTTGCACATGTCGCACCCATGTCTTTCTTCCGAAACGCTTCCAAGCCGCGTAAGGCCCTGATTTACTCGGCCCAAGGCCGGGTGATCCGGGCAGCAGGGGGCGTGGCGGTGACGCAATACTTCAACGAGATGTATCAGGGCGGCAAGGTCCGCCCGCCCTATGCGCGGCTGGAAGACTGGATGAAGGCCATGCCGGCCGAATTGCGGACCCTGAAGCAGGCGGAGGCCGAGGATCTGTTCCGCCGCATCGGGATCACTTTCGCGGTCTATGGCGAGGGCGGCGATCCGGACCGACTGATCCCATTCGACATGTTCCCGCGCGTCTTCACCGGGGCGGAATGGGCGCGGCTGGAGAAGGGGATCAAGCAGCGGGCGCGGGCGCTGAATGCCTTTCTGGTGGATGTCTATCAGCGGGGCGAGATCGTGCGTGCGGGGCGCGTGCCGTCGCGTCTGGTCTATCAGAATGACGCCTATGAAAAGGCCGTGGCGGGGATCAAACCGCCGAAGGGGGTCTATTCCCATATCGTCGGGATCGACATCGTGCGCACCGGACCGGATGAGTTCTTCGTGCTGGAGGACAATTGCCGCACCCCTTCTGGCGTGTCCTACATGCTGGAAAACCGCGAGATCATGATGCGGATGTTCCCCGACCTGTTCCGCGAGAACCGGATCGAACCCGTTGATACTTATCCGGAAATCCTGCGCCGAACGCTTGCCTCCGTCGCGCCGGAGAAGTGCAACGGCGAGCCGACGGTGGTGCTGCTGACGCCGGGGCATTTCAACAGCGCCTATTACGAGCACAGCTTTCTGGCCGACCTGATGGGGATCGAACTGGTCGAAGGGCAGGACCTGTTCGTGGAGGGCGAATTCGTCTGGATGCGCACGACCGAAGGCCCCAAGAAGGTGGATGTGATCTATCGCCGGATCGATGACGCCTTCATCGATCCGCTGTGTTTCCGCCCCGATTCCATGCTGGGCGTGCCGGGGTTGATGGATGTCTACCGGTCGGGCGGCGTGAGCATCTGTTCGGCCCCCGGGGCGGGGGTCGCGGATGACAAGGCCGTCTATACCTTCGTGCCCGAGATGGTGCGCTTCTACCTCGGCGAAGAACCGATCCTGCAGAACGTCCCCACGTGGCAATGCGGGAAGACCGACGATCTACGTTATGTTCTGGATAACCTTTCTGAACTGGTGGTTAAGGAAGTGCACGGGTCGGGCGGTTACGGGATGCTGGTCGGGCCGAAATCCAGCAAGGAACAGGTCGAGGCGTTCCGGGGCAAGATCCTTGCCGATCCGGGGAATTACATCGCGCAGCCGACGCTGGCGCTTTCCACCACGCCCACGTTTGTGGCCGAAGGTGTGGCCCCGCGCCATGTGGACCTGCGGCCCTATTGCCTTGTGGGGGAGCGCATCGAACTGGTGCCCGGTGGCCTGACGCGGGTGGCGCTGACCGAAGGGTCATTGGTCGTAAACTCCTCCCAAGGGGGTGGGGTGAAGGACACTTGGGTTCTGGCGGAGTGATGAAGCGATGCTGAGCCGGACCGCCGACAACCTTTTCTGGATCGCCCGCTACATGGAGCGGGCGGAAACCGCCGCGCGTCTGCTGGAGGTGGGGTCGCGCATCGCGCTGCTGCCGTCCGCCGGGGGATACCGCAACGAGTGGGATTCGCTGCTGCAGGCGTCGGGCAATGCCGATGCCTTTGCGCGAAAATATGGCGATCCCGTGCAGCGCAACATCGAAAGCTTTCTGTTTTTCGACCATGACAATCCGTCCTCTGTCGCGTCCTGCATTACGATGGCGCGGGAAAACGGGCGGATCGTGCGGACGGCGCTGACGGCGCAGGTCTGGGATGCATTGAACACGGCCTTTCAGGAATTGCGGCAGCTGGAGCGGACGCCGCGCAGCGAATTGGAACTGTCGCGCCTGACGGAATGGACGATGCGGCACGCGGCGATGGTACGGGGCGCGATCGAGGCCACGCTTCTGCGCAACGATGGCTGGGATTTCCTAAACCTTGGTTACCACCTCGAACGGGCGGACAACACGGCGCGCCTGATGGATGTGAAGTACTACGTCCTGCTGCCGAAGGTGGAATTCGTGGGGTCCGGGCTGGACAATTACCAGTGGACCACGCTTCTGCGCGCGATGTCGGCGCATCGGGCCTTTCACTGGGCCTATGGTGGCGAGGTGACGGCGGCGAAGATCGCGCATTTCCTGATCCTGAATTCGCAATGCCCCAGGGCGCTGATCACCTGTGTGGAAGAGATTTCCCTGCATCTGGATAGGCTTGCCAAGGCCTATGGCAGCAAGACCGAGGCGCAGGCGCGGGCGCGGGACATGCTGGCCGCGCTGGAGGCGACGAAGGTGGAGGACATCTTCGACGAGGGGCTGCACGAGTTCCTGTCGCGCTTCATCCGCGAGGTGGCGGGGCTGGGGTCGCTGGTGCACGAGACCTATTTGAGCGGGGATATGCGGTGATGCTGCTGTCGGTCGATCATGTGACGCGCTATCGCTATGACCGCCCGGTGCGGGCCGTTATGCAGAGCCACCGCCTTACCCCGTCGAAATTCGACGGGCAGAAGGCACGGGACTGGACCGTGACGGTGTCGGGTGGGATTCCGGGTGGGTCCTTCCGGGACGGGGCCGGAGACCGAGTGCAGGGCTGGATGGTGAAGGGCCCGGTGACCGAGGTCGAGGTCCGCGTGACGGGGACGGTGGAAACCCTTGATCTGGCAGGGGTTCTGCGCGGGCATCGCGAAGTGGTGCCGCCCGAGATCTATCTGGTGGATACGGCGGCCACCCGCGCCGATGCGGCGGTGGCAGAGCTTGCGGCGCAGGCGGCGGGGGCGGATGGGCCCTTGTCCATGGCGCATCGTCTGGCCGAACTGGTGGCCGAGGCGGTGGCCTATACGCCGGGCGCGACGCAGTCGCAGACGACGGCGGCCGAGGCTTTGGCGCAGGGGCAGGGCGTTTGTCAGGACCATGCGCATGCGTTGATCGCCTGTGCGCGGAAGTTGGGGCTGCCGGCGCGCTATATCTCGGGCTATCTGTTCGCCGATGCGGAGGGGACGCCGCATGAGGCGGCCCATGCCTGGGCCGAAATCCATGTCGCGGGGCTGGGCTGGGTTGGGTTCGACCCGGCCAACCGCTGCTGCCCGGATGCGCGCTATATCCGGTTGGGATCGGGGCTGGACGCACAGGATGCGGCCCCCATTCGGGGGATCGCGCGCGGGGTCGTATCAGAAAGTCTTGATGTGACGGTTGCGGTCCAATCCTTGCAGCAATAGGGTCGGGCATCCTTGGGGAAGAAACCATGACCTATTGCGTCGGCCTGTTGCTGAATGAGGGCATCGTTCTGCTGTCGGATACCCGGACGAATGCGGGGCTCGACAATATTTCGACCTATCGGAAGATGTTTCTGTTCGAGGACCCCGGCGAGAAGGTCATCGCGATCATGACGGCGGGTAGTTTGTCGGTCACGCAGACCACCGTGGCGCGGCTGCGCGAGGCGATCGAGGACCCGGAGGCGGATGAGACGACGTCGATCATGAAGGCGCCGACGATGCTGAAAGTGGCTGATATCGTTGGGAATATGCTGGCCACGGTGCGGGCGGAGATCGACGAGAAGCTGTCGGCGATGCAGGGGGCGTCGGCGTCGATGATCGTGGCGGGGCAGCGGAAGGGGGGGGCGATGCGGTTGTTCCTCATCTATCCGGAGGGGAATTTCATCGAAGCGACGGAGGACACGCCCTTTCTGCAGATCGGCGAGCACAAATATGGCAAGCCCATTCTGGACCGGGTGGTGAAGCCACAGACCAGCCTTGCGGATGCCCAGAAGGCGGTGCTTCTGTCGATGGATTCCACTTTGAGATCAAACCTTTCCGTGGGAATGCCCCTTGATCTGTGCGTGATCGAAAGGGATGCCTGCAAGGTCACCATGAAGCGGCGGATCGAGGCGGGGGACGAGCAGTTTCGCGCCATGTCGGAGGCGTGGAGCCGGGCGCTGCGGGACGGGTTCAGCCAGATAAACCTCTGAATCGGTTGTGCCCTGTTTTGTGCCGCCTTTTGTGCAGCAAACTGTGGGCACGCAGCGAACGCTGATCGCCCGTTTCGCGCAACGGTGACCGTCAGGTATTGCGCGGGGTTATGGGGTGGGCTTAAGGCGATAGCTCCACCCCTTGCGTACAAAAATCTTGGAAGATTTTTGCAAATTTCTTCGAAGAAATTTGGGTGTCAGCCGTTGGCCGAGAAAAGCGCGGCGGCGCTGTCGAAGAAGCGGGTGCGGTGGGTGGGAACCTCCATCGGCACTTCATGTTCCGCGCCGTGATAGAGGTCGAGCCGACCATTGCGCCAGCCCGCCATGCGCAGGTGGATTGGGGGCACGTCCACCACCTTTTCGGCGGTGCCGAGCGCGGTGACGGCGGGGGTCGCGGGGGCGGCCATCGCGGACAGTGCCGCGCATTCGCGCAGCGCAGCGCCCAGCCAGCCGAGGGAGGGGCCACCCAGCGCAAGGTCGGGATGGGCTGAGACCTGACGGCGCATGTAGTCCCACATCTCGGGGTCGGTGGTCAGGACATTGTCCTGAAAGGGCGCGGCGAGGACATAGGTCTGCCCGCCCGTGCCGGGAGCGTAGCGATGGGCCTGCCCGATGAGGGGGGCGAGGCGACCAAGGACATGGGCGATGGGGCGCGACCATGCGGCCATGCTGATGCCCCACATCGGTGCCGAGAAGGCGGCAGAGGCGAAGGGCAGGTCGCGCATCAGCGTGCGCAGGCCGATGCAGCCGCCCATGGAATGGCAGAGCAGGTGAAAGGGGCGCGGCAGTCCCTGCGCCGTGGCCAGCGCCAGCAGGGCATCGACATCGCGCTGGTAGTCGTTGAAATCCTCGACATGGCCGATGAGGCGGTCGGGATAGGCACGGTCAGCAAGGCCCTGTCCGCGCCAGTCGACCACCAGCGTGGCATAGCCCCGCGCGGCGAGGTCGGCAGCGGCACGACCGTATTTCTCGATATACTCGGTTCGGCCGGGGAAGAGGAAGACGGTGCCTTTGGCACCTTCCACCCCCCAGATCGCCGCGCGCAGGCGCGGACCGTCGGCGGCGCGCAGCCAAAGGGCGCGCCCGCCGGGCGGCCCTTCGGCAAGGTCTTCAAAAAGGGGCGCGGTTTCGGTCACGCCAGCGCGGAGCCGAGCTTCATCGCCATGCCCATGGAGCCATCGACCGACAGCTTGCCCGTCATGAAGGCCATGGTCGGGTTCATGTCGCCTTCGAGGATCGCGCGGAAGGTGTCGGCGGAGGCGGTCATGGTCACGTCGGCCTCTTCATCCCCGGCGCGGACGCCGTTCGCATCCAGCATGATCGCGCCTTCGCCGGTGATCACGAATTTCGCCACGCCGTCGAAGCCATCGCTCAGCTTGGCGGACAGGGCGGCCACGGCGGCCTCGATCACATCGCTCATTCCTTGGATCTCCATCTTCTGATCGTGACAGCGGGGAGGCTGGTCTTTCCCCGCGGTTGCGTTACCTTCGATTTATGGAAGCGCTTCGGCAGTTACACAATCATGTCGTTGCGGCACTTGCCGCGCTTTTGTGCCTCGCCAGCGTCGCGATGGCGCAGACGGAGACGCTTGATTCGCTTTTCGAGGAATTGAAGGGTTCGGACGCGCAGGGGGCGGCGCGGATCGAGCGGGAAATCTGGAACGAATGGTCGAAATCGGGGTCGCCTGCCATGGACCTGCTGTTGCAGCGGGGCCGTGACGCGATGGAGGCGGGCGACACGGCGGGGGCGATTGAGCATTTCACCGCGCTGACAGATCATGCGCCGGATTTTGCCGAAGGCTGGAACGCGCGGGCGACCGCCTATTTCGTTGCCGGGGAACTGGGCCCGTCGGTGAATGACATCGCCAAGACCCTGACATTGAACCCGCGCCATTTTGGGGCTCTGTCCGGGTTGGGGATGATCTTCGAACAGTTGGAACAGCCCAAGAAGGCGCTGGAGGCCTATCAGGCCGCCTTGGCTATACATCCCCATCTTGAGGGGGTAATCGAGTCGGTGGAACGGCTGGAAGCGGAAACCGCCGGGACGGACCTGTAAAGAGCGCAATCACATGGGCATGGGCGGACGGGTCACGGCGGTCCTTGGACCGACGAATACCGGCAAGACGCATTACGCGATCGAGCGCATGCTGGCGCATCGGACCGGGGTGATCGGCCTGCCGCTTCGCCTTTTGGCGCGCGAGGTCTATGACCGGATCGTGGCCCAGAGGGGGCCGTCGGTCGTGGCCTTGGTCACGGGCGAGGAGCGGATCGTGCCGGAGCGGACCCAGTACTGGGTCTGCACCGTGGAGGCGATGCCGTTGGAGATTGGCGCGGATTTCGTGGCGGTGGACGAGATCCAGCTCTGCGCGGACCCGGAGCGGGGGCATGTCTTTACGGACCGGCTGCTGCGGGCGCGGGGCTTGCATGAGACGCTGTTTCTGGGATCGGACACGATGCGGGGGGCGATTGCCGCGCTGGTGCCGGGGGCGAGTTTCGTCAAGCGGGACAGGCTGTCCACCCTGACCTATGCGGGTTCGAAAAAGATCAGCCGGATGCCGCCGCGCAGTGCGATCGTGGGGTTTTCGGTTGAAAACGTCTATGCGATTGCCGAGTTGATCCGGCGGCAAAAGGGCGGTTGCGCGGTCGTGATGGGGGCGCTGTCGCCCCGCACGCGCAATGCGCAGGTGGCTTTGTACCAGAATGGCGATGTGGATTATCTGGTGGCCACGGATGCCATCGGGATGGGGCTGAACCTTGATATCCGGCATGTGGCGTTTTCCAGCACGGCGAAGTTCGACGGGCGGCGGATGCGGGCGCTCTACCCTCAGGAACTGGCGCAGATCGCGGGGCGGGCGGGGCGGCATGTGGAGAACGGCACCTTCGGGGTGACGGGCGAGGCGCGGCCTTTGGACGAAGAGATGGTGGATGCCATCGAGAACCACCGTTTCGCCCCGGTGAAGAAGCTGCAGTGGCGCAATGCGGGGCTGGAATTCGGCAGCGTGGAGCGGCTGGTGCGGTCGCTGGAGGCGCCCACGAGCAACGAATGGCTGACGCGGGCGCGGGATGCGGATGACGTGGTGGCGCTGAAGGCGCTGTCGGAGATGGCCGAGGTGCGGGACCGGGTGAAGGGTCCGGCCGATGTACGGCTGTTGTGGGATGTGTGCCGGGTGCCGGATTTCCGGTCCTCTTCCACCACGGAACATGCGGCGCTGCTGGCGCGGATTTTCGAGTTTGTGCGGGGCGGGAAGGTGCCGTCAGACTGGCTGAAACTGGCGGTTTCGCGGATCGACAAGTCGGATGGGGACATCGACGCCATCTCGAAACGGCTGGCCTATATCCGCACTTGGACCTATGTGGCGCAGCGGTCGGGATGGGTGGAAGATGAAAGCCATTGGCGCGACGAGACGCGCGCTGTAGAAGACCGCCTGTCGGATGCGCTGCACGCGCGGCTGACGCAGCGATTTGTTGACCGGCGGACGAGCGTTCTGTTGCGGCGGTTGAAGCAGAAGGAGACCCTCGTGGCCGAGGTGAATGACAAAGGCGAAGTGATGGTCGAGGGCGAGTTCGTCGGCCGTCTGGAGGGGTTCCGGTTCCGGCAGGATGCCTCGGCCACGCCTGATGAGGCGCGCACGCTGCGGCAGGCGGCGGTGCAGGCGCTGCGGCCCGAATGGCATCTGCGGGCGGACCGCTTCTACAACGCGCCGGATACCGAGCTGGATTATACCGAGCAGGGCGGGCTGATGTGGGGGACCACGGCGGTCGGCAAGCTGGTGAAGGGGGCCGAGGCGCTGCGCCCGTCGGTCGAGGGATTCGTCGATGAGGAAGCGGGGCCGGATGTCGCCGAGAAGGTGAAGCGGCGGCTGCAGCATTTCATCGACCGCAAGGTGGCGGCGTTGTTCGAGCCGCTGGCCGCGATGAGCCGGGACGAGGCGCTGACGGGGCTGGCGCGGGGCTTTGCGTTCCGGCTGGTGGAAGGGCTGGGCGTGCTGCCGCGCGATGCGGTGGGCGACGAGGTCAAGGCGCTCGATCAGGAGGCGCGGGGGGCACTGCGCAAGCACGGGGTGCGGTTCGGGCAGTTCACGGTGTTCCTGCCGGTGCTGCTGAAGCCCGCGCCGACGCGGTTGCGGCTGGTCCTGTGGTCGCTTTGGAACAATTTGGACGAGTTTCCGGAAAGCCCGCCGCCGGGTCTGGTGACGATCCCGAACATCGCCGAGGTGCCCAAGCAGCATTACACGCTGTCGGGCTATCATCCGGCGGGGAGCCGGGCGATCCGCATCGATATGCTGGAGCGGCTGGCCGATATCCTGCGGACGAAGGACAGCCGCGCGGGGTTCGAGGCGAGCCCCGACATGCTGTCGATCACCGGGATGACGCTGGAGCAGTTCACGGACCTGATGGCGGGGCTGGGCTACAAGGGCGAGAAGGGCGAGCGGGCCAAGGTGAAGGCAGCGGAGCCTGTGGTGCCGGAATTGCCCCCGTCGGACCAGCCGATCCCGGAAGAGGTGTCGGTGCTGGCCCCCGTACCGGAAGAGCCGGTGGCGGAGGATGCGCCTGTGGAGATGGAGGTGTTCTACACATTCACCTGGGCCCCCAAGCCGCGCTTTCAGCGGCCCGAGCGGGGCAACCGCCCGCAGGGCGAACGCCCGAACCGGGGCGAGCGTCCGCAGGGCGAGCGGGGCAGCGAAGGTCGGGGTGATCGGCCCAAGCGCGAGGGCGGCGGTGGCGAGCGGCCGCAGGGCGAACGGCGCGAGGGCGGCAAGCCCCAGCACGGCAAGCCGCATGGCAAGGGCGGCAAGCCGGAACGCCGGGACGGCGGTAAGCCGCAGGGGGCGAAGTCCTTCGAGGCGCGTCCGCCGCGTGCCGAAAAGCCCATCGATCCGGACAATCCTTTCGCGGTTCTGGCCGCGCTGAAGGCCAAGTCCTGATTTGGCCGGCCCCGGGGCAGCAAGAACCGGGGGGCGCGCGACACTGCGCGTCGACAAATGGCTCTGGCAGGCGCGGTTCTTCAAGACCCGCGCCCTTGCCGCCGACCTTGCCGAAAGCGGGCATTTGCGGATCAACGGACAGCCCACGCGCAAACCCGGTGCGGGCGTGGGTGAGGGCGATGTGCTGACCTTTCCGCAAGGCGCGCGCATCCGGGTGATCCGGATCGTCGGCTTGGGGCAGCGGCGGGGGCCTGCTCCTGAGGCACAGACGCTCTACCTCGATCTCGATGCGCGGCAAGACGTGCCAGACCCGCTTGAATGATCGCGAAAAGCCCTCTAGTCAGACTGCCGATATCCTAGGAGACCGCCATGACCTATGTGGTGACCGACAACTGCATCGCCTGCAAATACACCGATTGCGTGGAAGTCTGCCCGGTGGACTGCTTCTACGAAGGCGAGAACATGCTGGTCATCCATCCGGACGAGTGCATCGATTGCGGGGTCTGCGAACCGGAATGCCCGGCCGACGCGATCCGCCCCGACACGGAGCCGGACATGGAGGAGTGGGTGGCCTTCAACCGCAAGTATTCCGAGATGTGGCCGGTGATCACCGTGCGCAAGGACCCTCTGCCGGAGGCCGAGGCGCGCGATGGCGAGACGGGCAAACTGACCAAGTATTTCAGCGAGGCGGCGGGCGAAGGAAACTGAGTCGCAGCGCCGCATTTTCGCCATGCCGATTCGGTAAACCCGAATTGTGGATTCCGAATACCTGTGGATAATTGCCCGTTTTCCGGGCAATTGCCATGGGACAGGCTTGTTGCCGTTGTTGGAATCAGGCCGATTCTGTGGTATAGAATCTGTTACAAACAAAACGGAGGCCTGACCCAAAGCTCAGCGCGCGCTGCCTGAGCGGGGGTTTTCTGTGACAGTTCGGCCGGTTCGCCGGAGCCATTCAAGGTTCCGGTCGTCCGGATTGTCGCGTGAAACGGGCGGTCCCTTTGAGGATGCGACTGAATGACCAAGACGAAGAAGCCCGAGTTCCGCCCCAACGAGTTCGTCGTGTATCCCGCGCATGGCGTTGGCAAGATCATCTCGATCGAAGAGCAGGAGATTGCCGGCTTCAAGCTGGAGCTGTTCGTCATCACCTTCGAGAAGGACAAGATGACCCTGCGCGTGCCGACGCACAAGGCCGTAGAAGTGGGCATGCGTCAGCTGTCGACGCCCGATATCGTGACCAAGGCGCTGGACACGCTGAAGGGCAAGGCGCGGGTCAAGCGGGCGATGTGGTCGCGCCGCGCGCAGGAATATGAGCAGAAGATCAATTCGGGCGACCTGCTGTCGATCGCCGAAGTGGTGCGCGACCTGCACCGCACCGATGACCAGCGCGAGCAGAGCTATTCGGAGCGTCAGCTCTATGAAGCGGCGCTGGAGCGTCTGACCCGTGAAGTGGCCGCCGTGTCGGGCGTTGACGAGGCGGGCGCGCAGAAGAAGGTCGATGACGTGCTGCTGAGCCGCGCGGCCTGATCCTGCGCGACAGGACATGCGAAAGGCCGCCGAGATGATCGGCGGCCTTTCTGCATTGGCGTCAGTGGTGCGGCGTTTCAGACGAGGCTTTTGAGGATATTCATCACCGTTGCGACCTGCTCATTCGCGGTGTTGATCTTTGACTGGGTCTTTTGACTGACATCCTGCACATCGATCTTTCTTCCGTCCCATCCGGAGTTGTGGTTCGTTTGAGTGTTGTCTGACTCCTTGAGGATCTGTTCTGCCGCCGTCTGGATGCGGGACGACATGGAGTCGAACTTTTTCGCATTCGACTGCAGGCGGTTGAACTGATCCTCGGTCAGGGAGGACAGGAACTTGTCGAGCTTCTGGGAGATGACGTCGTTGCTCGGCTCTTGGCCCTTGCCGATCTTTTCAAGCGCATCGAATATCGAGGCTATGGCGAAGGCCGCCTTGTCGGGTTTCAAATTGCCGCTGAGCGCGGTGACGAGGCTTTTGGCGCTGTTGTCGAACTGCTTTTCGGCTTTGGCGAGGGCTTTCGCCTCTTTCTGTTCGGTGGTTGGAAAGAAGAAGTGCCAAGCCTTCGAGAAACCTTCAGCGATTTTTGAGAAGACATTCGACGAACGCTTGGCGGTCTTTTCGCTTTGGGAAAGCTCGTTCCCGTCGATGGAGTTTTTGGAATTCTCGAAGCGTTGGACGGGTTGTTTGCTGGCGCTTGGGTCGACACCTTTGGAAAACATGCGATGGTCCTTTCTGCCGTTCTGGGGTGGAGGGCCCGGGGCTAAAGCCGGAAGTTGATCGTTTCGTCGGTATCGGGGACTGCGTCGACTTCGACATCTGCGGGGAGGGTCTGGGCGCGGTCCTGCCAGAACAGGGCGCGGCGGACGAAAAGCTCCAATTCGGCGTGAAGGCTGTCGGCGGTGTGGTGGCGGGGGTCGAGCACCTGACCAAGCACGAGGTCGCCGCTGGCCGGGTTGATGGCGAGCGCAGCCTTGCCGGTGCCGTCGCCGTTGAAATTCGCCGAAAGCAGCAGGCGGAGCGCTGTGGAGCCGAAATCGCCTGCATAGCCGATGGCGGCGTTGAAGCGGACCGTGGCGTCGGATGCCTTGTCCTCGATTTCGAGTGTCAGCGTGTCGCCCACATCGAGAACACAGATGCGGTCGGTGTCGAAGCGCAGATTGGGCAGGCCGATCTTGCGGGCGATGGACTGAAGCGCTTCGTCGGCGGAGGTGAGCATGTTTCGCTGTCCGGACTGGGTTGACTCGGACAGAGGCTAGCGGGTCGCGGCGACATGGGGAGTAACGCTTGACACCCCGCAATCCGGTAAGCGGCCCGAAAACGCGGCGGGCGGTGTGATCGGGGGCGGTCAGCCCGTTGGCGGGGCGGTGGTGCCGCGTGTGATCAGGGTCAGGGGCAGATCGGGCGGCGGCGGCAGGGGCTGGCCGCGCATCCGGGCGACGAGGCGCAGGACCGCGGCCTCGCCGATGGCGCGGATGGGCTGGGCCACGGTGGTGAGGGGCGGCAGCGTGTAGCGCGCGGCGGGTAGGTCGTCGAAGCCGATCACCGACAGGTCGCGCGGCACGGAGAGGCCGCGTTCGGCGGCGGCATGAAGCGCACCAATGGCGGCCATGTCGGAGGTGCCGATGAGGGCGGTGGGGGCGTGATCGGCCAGAAGCTCGGCCGCGAGGGCGCGGCAGGCGTCGAAGCCGTGATCGGTGGCAAGACGAATGGCGAGGGGGGCAAGGCCCGCTTCGGCCAGTTCGGAAGTGATGCCCGCGACACGTTCCTGCACCGGGGCGGAATGGGCGGGGGCGCCGGTCACGGCGATCTTTCGATGACCGAGCGCGATCAGGTGGCGGGCCATGAGGCGGCCACCGATGTGGTGATCGGCCGAGACGGTGGGCAGGCCGGGAAGCGCGCGGTCCATGGCGACGATGGGGATATCGGCGGCGCGGAGGCGATCCACCGCTGCGCTGTCGGCGGTGACGGAGGCGAGGATGACGCCATCCACCTGCTGCGAGAGAAGGGCCGCGACATAGGCGGCCTCGTGTTCCGGGCTTTCGGCGGTGGAGCAGATCATCGCGTGATAGCCCTGCCGGAAGAGCGCCTGTTCCACGACATGGGCGAGGATGCCGAAGAAATGCACGTCGAGCGCGGGAAGCAGCACCCCCACCATCCGGCTGGAGCCTGAGCGCATCATGCGGGCCCCGGCGTTGGGGGTATAGCCAAGCTCGGCCACGGCGGACTCGATCCGGGCGCGCATCTCGGCGCTGACATAGCCCGAGCCATTGACCACGCGCGACACGGTGGCGATCGAGGCCCCGGCGCGTTTGGCGATATCCCTGATCTTGGTCATCGGCGGCGATCCCGTTTCATCCCTGTCTAGTGGAGTGCCGTCAAAGGGCAAGTCTTCCGTTTTCGGGGCGTGGGACAAATATATACATTCATAGTCTTGAATGTTTTTGGCGTTGAGGTTATCTGGGCCGCAGTGAGGCAAAGGAGACCCCCATGCGCCCGTTATCCGCAATGACCTTGATGGCCATCATCCTTGGTTCGGCCGCGATGGCCGACAGCGTGACCGTGGAACCGGTCGCGATCACCGAATGGAAGGCCGTCTATGGCCGGGTGGAGGCGCGGGACCGCATCCCGGCGCGGGCCAGACTGGGGGGGACGCTGGTCTCGCTCTCCGTGGCCGAGGGCGATGTGGTGGCGCAAGGCGATGTGCTGGCCGAGATCGTGGACGAGAAGCTGGGCTTCCAGCTTTCGGCGCTGGACGCGCAGAACGGGGCCTTGCAGGCGCAACTGGCCAATGCGCAGGCCGAATTGGCGCGGGGCGAGGAGTTGCTGGCGCAGGGGGTGACGACGGCGCAGCGGCTGGATGCGCTGCGCACGCAGGTGGATGTGGTGACAGGACAGATCGCGGCGCTGGCGGCGCAGCGGCAGGTGGTGGCGCAGCAGGCAGCCGAAGGGGCGGTGCTGGCCCCGGTGGCGGGCCGAGTGCTGGATGTGCCAGTGGCGCAGGGCGCGGTGGTGATGCCGGGCGAGGCGGTGGCGCAGTTGGGCGGCGGGGGCATTTTCCTGCGGCTGGCGGTGCCGGAGCGGCATGCGGCGGACCTGACCGAGGGCGACGCGATTGAGATCGAGGGGCCGGAGGGCACGGTGACCGGGCGCTTGGCCAAGGTCTATCCGCTGATCGAGAACGGGCGCGTGGTCGCGGATGTGGAGGTGGAGGGGCTGACCGACCGCTTTGTCGATGCGCGGGTGCTGGTGCGCCTGCCCGTGGGGGAGAGGGAGGCGCTTCTGGTGCCTGAGGCGGCGCTGGTGACGCGGGGTGGCCTTGATTTCGTGGCTGTAGAGGGCGCGGGGCTGCGGACGGTCGTGCCGGGCGCGCAGGTGACGGTGGCGGGCGCGGCGATGGTCGAGGTGCTGACCGGGCTGACGGCCGGGGATGCGGTTCTGGCCGTGGCACCGCAAGCGGGTGAGGTGGGCCATGAGTGACGCGAATCTTGGGATTGCCGGGCGGCTGACGAAGGGGTTCATCGCCTCGGCCTTGACGCCCTTGTTCATCCTTGCCGCGCTGGCGGCGGGGTTGGTGGCGCTGGTGTCGCTGCCGCGCGAGGAGGAGCCGCAGATTTCCGTGCCGCTGGTGGATATCCACGTGCAGGCGCAAGGATTGAAGGCCGAGGACGGCGTGAAGCTGGTGACGGAGCCTTTGGAGATCCTCGTGAAGGGGATCAACGATGTGGAACATGTCTATTCGCAGACACGGGATGATGCCGCGCTGGTGACGGCGCGGTTCGAGGTGGGGACCAAGGCGGAGGATGCGATCCTGCGCGTGCATGACAAGCTGCGCGCCAATATCGACCGTCTGCCGGTGGGGATACCGGAGCCCTTGGTGATCGGCCGGGGGATCGACGATGTGGCGATCCTAACGCTGACTTTGTCGGGCGGCGATGGGGTCACGGCCAATGATCTGACGCGGGTGGTGCGGGCGCTGCAATCTGAGGTCGCCAAGACCGAGGATGTGGGGCTGACCTATCTTGTCGGCGAGGCGCAGGAGGCGATCCGCATCGCGCCCGACCCGGAGCGGCTGGCCCTTTATGGCATCACACTGCAGCAATTGGCGGGCAAGGTGGCGCAGGCGAACCGGACGCTGACCACCGGAAAGGTCCGGGATCAGGGCGGGCAGATCGACCTTGTGGCGGGCCAGACCATGACCGCGCCTGCGGACGTGGCGAACCTGCTGCTGACGGCGCGGGACGGGCGGCCCGTCTATGTGGCCGATGTGGCGGAGGTGAGCTTTGTCCCCGACACGTCGGACCATATCGTGAGCCATCTGGTGAAGAGCGAGGACGGCGCGGTGCAGCGGTCGCCTGCTGTGACGCTGGCCGTGGCGAAGCGGGCCGGGGCGAATGCCGTGGTGGTGGCCGAAGAGGTGCTGCATCGGCTGGAGACGCTGGAGGGCAAGCTGATCCCCGAGGGAATGACCCTGACCGTCACGCGCGACTATGGCGAGACGGCGAATGAGAAGGCGAATGAGCTTCTGTTCCACCTTGGCCTTGCGACGGTGTCGATCATCGCGCTGGTCTGGCTGGCGATCGGTTGGCGCGAGGCCATCGTGGTGGCCATCGTCATTCCGGTGACGATTCTGCTGACGCTCTTTGCGGCATGGATCATGGGCTACACGCTGAACCGGGTGAGCCTGTTCGCGCTGATCTTTTCCATCGGGATCCTTGTCGATGACGCCATCGTGGTGATCGAGAACATCGCGCGGCATTGGGCGATGAAGGACGGGCGCAACCGGGTGACGGCGGCCATCGATGCGGTGGCGGAGGTGGGCAACCCCACCATCGTGGCCACACTGACGGTTGTTGCCGCGCTGCTGCCCATGCTGTTCGTGAGCGGGTTGATGGGACCCTACATGTCGCCCATCCCGGCGAATGCCTCGGCGGCGATGATCTTTTCCTTCTTTGTGGCGGTGATCATCACGCCTTGGCTGATGGTGAAGATCGCGGGCAAGGCGGATATGTCGGCCCATGCCGGGGATGACAGCCATGGTGGCCATCCGGGCGGGATGCTGGAGCGGGGTTACAATGCCGTGGCGCGGCCCCTGCTGGTGTCCAAGGCGCGGAGCCTTGGGTTTCTGCTGATCACCGCCGTGCTGTCCTTTGGGTCGCTGGCCGCGCTTTATACGCGCGACGTGACGGTGAAACTCTTGCCCTTCGACAACAAGTCGGAACTGTCGGTGATGATCGACCTGCCGGAAGGCGCGTCGGTCGAGGCGACGGATCGGGTGGTGCAGGATGTGGCGGCCATCGTGATGGAGATGGCCGAGGTGACGTCAGTCCAGACCCATGCGGGGACGGCGGCGCCGTTCAATTTCAACGGTCTCGTGCGGCATACCTATCTGCGGCAGGAGCCGCAGCTGGGCGAGGTGGCGATCAACCTGCTGCCCAAGACGGACCGGGACCGGGCCAGCCATGACATCGCGTTGGATATCCGGGCGCGGTTGGCGGCGCTGGAGGTGCCGGAGGGGACGGTACTGAAGACGGTGGAACCCCCGCCGGGGCCGCCCGTCATCGCCACGCTGCTGGCCGAGGTCTATGGGCCGGATGCCGAGACGCGGCGGGCGGCGGCGGCGCAGATCCGGGCGGCGTTTGAAGCGGTGCCCTTCGTGGTGGATGTGGATGACAGTTTCGGGGTGCAGGCGCGGCGGCTGCGGGCGACGATTTCGACGGATGATCTGGAATTCTTCGGGGTGGAAGAGCGGGATGTCTTTGACACCATGGCGCTGCTGAATGGCGGGCAGGTGGTGGGCTATTCGCATCGGGGCGACGGGCGGCATCCCATCCCGTTGATCCTTGAGCGCGCGAAGGCTGACCGGGTGCTGGACGAGCGGTTCCTGACCACGCCGATCCCGGCCAATGTGCTGCCCGGGGCGCGCGGGGTGGTGGAACTGGGTGATGTGATCCGGGTTGCGGAAGAGCAGTCCTCCTACCCGGTCTTCCGGCACAATGGCCGCGAGGCCGAGATGGTGACGGCCGAGCTTGCGGGCGATTTTGAAGCGCCGCTTTACGGGATGCTGGCCGTGGCCGAGGCCATCGAGGCGCAGGACTGGGCGCCGGGGATGAAGCCGGAGATCCGCCTGCATGGCCAGCCCGAGGATGAGGGCAAGGTGACGCTCTTGTGGGATGGGGAGTGGGAAGTGACTTTCGTCACCTTCCGCGACATGGGGGCGGCCTTTGGCGTGGCCCTGCTGGGCATCTACATCCTCGTGGTGGCGCAGTTCGGATCGTTCAAGCTGCCGCTGGTGATCCTGACGCCGATCCCGCTGACCTTTCTGGGGATCATCTTCGGACATTGGCTGTTTGCCGCGCCGTTTTCGGCCACGTCGATGATCGGTTTCATCGCGCTGGCGGGGATCATCGTGCGGAATTCCATCCTGCTGGTGGATTTCATCCGGAATACTTCGGATGGCCCGGTGACGGTGGAGGTGCTGCTGGCGGCGGGGGCGATCCGGTTCAAGCCGATCCTTCTGACGGCGGTGGCGGCGATGATCGGGGCGGTGGTGATTCTGGCGGACCCGATCTTTCAGGGGCTGGCGATCTCGCTTCTGTTCGGGCTGCTGACATCCACGCTGCTGACGGTGCTGGTGATCCCGGCAATCTATCGGGTGCTGCGGACCTGAGGGTGGCCGGGGCGCCAGAGGGATGGGAAAAGACTGGCGAAGGTCGCCCTGGCAGACGGCTGCGGGGGCGGCCTTCTTCTATGGGGAGGGGCCATGAGGCTGCGAGGCGGGGTAGAGTGATCGGGCAAGGGGTGCCCCTCACTGCCCCACAGGGGAAGGCGCCCCGGCAGGTGCGGGGTCGGGTCGCAAGACCCGGCCCCTTTTCGTATCAGAAATGGAATGCGTCGGTGACGATGCGCTTGCCCAGCGTGAGGGCATCGGCGACGTGGATCATCGGCGCGAGGTCCACCTCGGACTCGCCGTCGCGCACGAGGGTGGCCATGCGGGCGTAAAGAAGGGGGTATTCGCCCATGATCGACGCCTCGCCCGCCACTTCCTGACCCGCCACCTCGAAGCGGTTGCCGCCGAAGCGCAGGGCGCAGGGGCCGGCATCCGTCTCGATCTCGATATCCCAGGTCTGGGGGCCTTCCTGCCGCCAGTCGAAGTCGGCGGTGATGTTCTCGGAGAACGTAAGGCGGGCCGCGATGGGCGTGTCACGGTTGGCGGGGAATTCCAGTTCGGCCGCGGTGACATGGCCGGGGAGGGGAAGAAGCTCGGTCAAGATAGAGAGCGCGTTGATGCCCGGATCGAAGACGCCCATCCCACCGGGTTCGAACACCCAGTCCTGACCGGGATGCCATTTGCGCACATCCTCGCGCCATGTGATGCGGGCGGATTTCACCACTCGCCCGGCGAGCCATGCCTTGGCGGGGGCGACGGCGGCGGCCATGCGGCTGTGCCATGTGGCGTAGAGCGAGACGCCGAAGGCTTGCGACATGGCGCGGAGGCAGTTCACTTCGGCCAGAGTCTGGCCGGGAGGTTTTTCCAGCATGACGTGGCGACCGGCGCGGATGGCCATTTCGGCATAGGGGTAGCGCGGTTGCGGCGGCAGGCAGAGGGAGATGGTCGTGATGTCGGGCCGATCGGCCAGCATGGTGGCGAAGTCGGTATAAGCGGGGATGCCGTCCACGGTGCCCGAACGGCTGACGGTGGCGGCCAGTTCCCAGTCGGGCGAGGCGGCAAGGGCAGGCACGTGCTGGTCGCGGGCGATCTTGCCGATGCCCACAAGCGCCAGTTTCATCTTGGCCATCAGTGCGAGTCCTTGCCCACCGGAGCGCCGCGGCAGCCGAGCATAAAGTCGAGATCGGCCCCGGTATCGGCGCCCATCACATGGCTGTGGTGCAACTTGGCATAGCCGCTGTCGGGGGGCGCGATGCGGGGGGTCCAGAGGGCCTGACGGCGGGCGATTTCCTCATCCGACACTTCCAGATGCAGGCGGCGGTTGGGGACGTCCAGCTGAATGAAATCGCCGTTCTGCACGATGGCAAGAGGGCCACCCACAGCCGCTTCGGGCGAGGTGTGCAGGCAGACCGTGCCGAAGGCGGTGCCCGACATGCGCGCGTCCGAGATGCGGACCATGTCGGTGATGCCCTTTTTCAGCACCTTGGGGGGCAGGCCCATATTGCCGACCTCGGCCATGCCGGGATAGCCCTTCGGGCCGCAATTCTTGAGCACCATGACGCAGGTTTCATCGATATCGAGATCGGGGTCGTTGATCTTGGCCTTGTAGTCGTCGATATCCTCGAACACGACGGCGCGGCCGCGATGGACCATCAGCGACGGGGTCGCGGCAGAGGGTTTCAGGACGGCGCCGTTGGGGGCAAGGTTGCCTTTGAGCACCACCACGCCGCCGGATTGCGTCAGCGCGCGTTCGACGGGCAGGATGACGTCTTCGTTGTGGTTGACCACGTCCTTGACCTGTTCCCACGCGGTTTGGCCCGACACGGTGAGCGCGTCCCTGTTCAAAAGCCCCGCCTCGCCCAGACGTTTCAGGACGACGGGCAGGCCGCCTGCGTAGAAGAACTCTTCCATCAGGTACTTGCCCGAGGGCATCAGGTTTACGATGGTGGGGACGTCACGACCAAGCTTGTCCCAGTCATCCAGCGTCAGGTCGATGCCGACGCGGCCCGCGATGGCAAGGATGTGGATGACGGCATTGGTGGACCCGCCGATGGCGGCATTGGTGCGAATGGCGTTTTCGAACGCTTGGCGCGTGAGGATGTCGGAGGGTTTGAGGTCATCCTTCACCATCTGCACGATGCGGCGGCCGGACATCTGCGCCATGACGCGGCGGCGGCTGTCCACCGCCGGGATGGCGGCATTGCCTGAGAGCGCCATGCCCAGTGCCTCGGCCATGCTGGCCATGGTGGAGGCGGTGCCCATCGTGTTGCAGGAGCCTGCGGAGCGGGACATGGAGGCCTCGGCCTCGGCAAATTCTGCCGGGGACATTTCGCCTGCTTTCACGGCTTCGGAGAATTTCCACAGATGGGTGCCGGAGCCAACGCGTTCGCCGCGGAAATAGCCGTTCAGCATCGGCCCGCCCGTGACGACGATGGAGGGCAGGTCGGTGGAGGCGGCGGCCATGAGGAGGGAGGGGGTGGTCTTGTCGCAGCCCACCAGCAGCACGCAGCCATCCATCGGCTGGCCGCGCATCTGTTCTTCGATCGACATGGCGGCGATGTTGCGGAACATCATCGCGGTGGGGCGGAAGGCGGATTCCGAGACGGAGAAGACGGGCACCTCGACGGGGAAGCCCCCCGCTTCGTAGATGCCGTTCTTCACCTTTTCCGCCAGCGCATTGAGATGCGCGTTGCAGGGGTTGAGTTCGGACCAGGTGTTGAGGATGCCGATGACCGGGCGGCCATCAAACAGGTCATGGGGGAAGCCCTGATTCTTCATCCAGCCGCGGTGATAGATATTGTCCCGGCTGGAACCGCCGAACCATTCCTGCGAGCGCAGTTTGCGGGGCCATTTCGCGGGTTTGAAGGTCATGTCTTCCTCACAGGGTCTGGACGGCAACGGTCGCCGCGACGGGCGCGGGGGCCTTGGCGAGCGGGTTCTTCAGCGGCAGGCCGAACGGGGGGGCCTCAATCTCGAACATATCTCCGGGGCGGGTGGAGATACCATCCGCAAAGGAGAGGGTCGCGGTGCCGAACATGTGGACATGCACGTCGCCCGGGCGGCGGAAGAGATCGTATTTGAAATGGTGGTGTTCGAGGTTCGCCATCGTGTGGGACATGTTCGCCTCGCCCGACAGGAAGGGTTTCTCCCAGATCACCGCGCCGTCGCGGCGGATGCGCGAGGTGCCCTGCACATCGGCGGGCAGGTCGCCCACGAGGATTTCGGGGCCGAAAGAGGCCTCGCGCAGTTTGGAATGGGCGAGCCAGAGGTAATTGACCCGTTCGGTGATGTGGTCGGAGAATTCGTTGGCAAGCGCCCAGCCGAGGCGGCAGGGCGTCCCGTCGGGGGCGATGATGTAAATGCCGGCAAGTTCCGGTTCCTCGCCGCCGTCTTCGGCGAAGGCGGGCATGGTGAGGGGCTGGCCCGGCGCGATGGCGGTGGTGCCATTGCCTTTGTAGAACCATTCGGGCTGTACACCGGGGGTTCCGGGCGTAGGGCGACCGCCTTCAAGACCCATGCGGAACATCTTCATGCTGTCGGTGAGGGTTTCGCTGCCCGCGAGTTTCGCGTGCATCGCGTCACGCGCCGAGGCGCTGCCGAGATGGGTGAGGCCGGTTCCCGTCAGGTGCATATGGCCCGGGTCCGGGTGAGTGATCGGTAGGGTCACGCGGCCCTCGGCCAGAAGGGAGGGGAGGTCCACAGCCTCGCCCATGCCCCTCTCGGCGATGATCGCGGCGACGGGGCGGCGGGTTGTGGCGGCCTCGAGCGCGAGGTCATAGGTGGAGGCGGTGCCGCGCAGGATCGCGGCCTCGGACCCTGCGCGGACCACGACGGCGAGGCTGCCGTCGGGGCGGGTGATCTGCGACAAAAGCATCAGGGGCCTCACTTGTTCTTGTTGTAGACGTCGAAGATGACGGCGGCGAGGAGGACGAGGCCTTTGATGACCTGTTGGTAGTCGATCCCGATGCCCATGATGGACATGCCGTTGTTCATCACCCCCATGATGAGGGCGCCGACGACCACGCCGATGATCTTGCCCGATCCGCCGGTCATGGAGGCCCCGCCGATGAAGACGGCGGCGATCACGTCCAGTTCGAACCCGCCACCCGCCTTGGGGGTGGAGGAGTTCAGGCGCGCGGCGACGATCATGCCCGCCAGAGCGGCCAGCACGCCCATGTTGCAGAAGGTGAGGAAGACGAGGCGGTCGGTGTTGATGCCCGACAGGCGGGCGGCTTTCTCATTGCCGCCGAGGGCGTAAATGCGGCGGCCCGTCGTCGTGGATTCGGTGAAGAAGGCGTAAAGGACGGTCAGCACCGACAGCACGACGACCACGTTGGGCAGGCCCCGGAAGCTGGCCAGCTTGTAGCCCACGAAAAGGAGGGCTGCGGCGACGACGAAGTTGCGGATGGCGAAGACGACCATGGGTTCGGGCGTGATGCCGAATTGCTGATCCCGGGCGCGGGCGCGCAGGCCCATCCAGAGGATCGCCACGGCGGCGAGCGCGACGAGGAAGAGCGCCGTCATGTTCGGTTTGCCCACGCCGAAGGCATCGGGGATGAAGCCGGTGGAGAGGGACTGGAAGGATTTCGGGAAGGGGCCGACATTCTGGCCATCGAGCAGCCAGAGCGTCAGGCCGCGAAACACCAGCATCCCGGCCAGCGTGACGATGAAGGAGGGAATGCGCCAATAGGCGACCCAGTAGCCCTGCGCCGCCCCGATGCAGAGGCCGACGAAAAGGCAGGTCGGCACGACGGCATAGACGGGCCAGCCCATGTTGACGGTCAACACGGCGGCGACTGCCCCGGTAAAGCCCACGACGGAGCCGACGGACAGGTCGATATGCCCGGCGACGATCACCAGCAGCATCCCCAGCGCCATGATGATGACGTAGGAATTCTGCAGGAAAAGGTTGGTGATGTTCTGGGCGGAGAGGAAATCCACCCCCTGCGTCACCCGCACGATCACGGTGAAGAACAGCACGATCGCGACCAGCGCGAGGATCATGCCGTTTTCCCGCAGATGCCCGCCGAGATGCGCGCCGATGCCCTTGCCGCCTGCGCCTGCCGATTGATCCGCCATCACGCCACCTTCGCCTTGCCGTCATTCTTCAGGATGAGGGACATGATGCGTTCCTGACTGGCCTCTGCCTTGGTCAGTTCGCCCACGATGCGCCCCTCGTTCATCACGTAGATCCGGTCGCACATGCCCAAAAGCTCGGGCATTTCGGACGAGATCATCACCACGCCGCGCCCTTGGGCGGCGAGTTCGTTCATGATCGTGTAAATCTCGAATTTCGCGCCCACGTCGATGCCGCGCGTGGGTTCGTCAAGGATCAGGACCTGCGGATCGGCAAAGAGCCATTTCGACAGGACGACCTTCTGCTGGTTGCCGCCCGAGAGGTTGACCACCTTCTGGAAGACGGACGGCGTGCGGATCGACATGGCGCGGCGGTATTCTTCGGCCACCTGCTGTTCGCGGCCGCGCGACAGGACCCCGCGCGTGGCCACTCCGGCGAGATTGGCGAGCGTGATGTTGCGGACGATCGGTTCGTCGAGGACGAGGCCCAGCTGTTTGCGATCCTCGGTCACATAGGCGAGGCCTGCGGAGATGGCCTTGGTGACAGAGGAGGTGTCGACCGGCTTGCCGCCCATTTTCACGGTGCCGGAAATGTCGCGGCCATAGGCATGGCCGAAGATGGACATGGCGAGTTCTGTGCGCCCCGCGCCCATCAGGCCCGCGATGCCGACAATCTCGCCCTTGCGGACGGTGAAGGCTGCGTCGCGGATCATCTGGCGGCCCTGCTGTTCGGGGTGCCAGACGTTCCAGCCCGACACCTCCATCAGCACCTCGCCGGGGTGGCTGTCGCGTTCAGGGTAGCGGTGGGCCATGTCGCGGCCGACCATGTCGCGGATGATGCGTTCCTCGGAGATGTCGGCTTTCGCGAGGGTGGAGACGGTCGCCCCGTCGCGCAGGATGGTGATGCGGTCGGCCACGCGGCCGATCTCGTTCAGCTTGTGGGAAATGATGATCTGGGTGACGCCCTGCGCCTTGAGTTCCAGCATCAGGTCGAGGAGTTTCTGGCTGTCGTTTTCCTGCAGCGCGGCGGTGGGTTCGTCGAGGATGAGAAGGCGGACATCCTTGGCCAGCGCCTTGGCGATTTCGATCAGCTGCTGCTTGCCGACGCCGAGCTTGCCGACCTGCGTGGTGGGCGGTTCGTTCAGCCCGACTTTCCGCAAAAGCTCGCCCGTCATCTGGAAGGCGCGGGGCCAGTTGATGATGCCGTTGGAGGCAACCTCGTTGCCCAGAAACAGGTTCTCGGCGATGGACAGGAGGGGAACGAGGGCGAGTTCCTGATGAATGATGATGATGCCCTTGCCTTCGCTGTCGCGGATGCTGCGATTGGTCAGAAGCGCGCCGTCATAGAAGATTTCGCCGTCATAGGAGCCGTGCGGATAGACGCCCGACAGCACCTTCATCAGGGTGGATTTGCCGGCGCCGTTCTCGCCGCAGATGGCGTGGATCTCGCCCGTCTCGACGGTGAGGTTCACATGGTCAAGCGCGCGGACACCGGGAAAGACCTTGCTGATCCCCCGCATTTCCAGAAGCGTTGCCATGGCGTTCCCCCGGTTGGAAAAGGCCCGCCCAGCCGCGAGGGCAGGGCGGGCCTGAGGCTGGTGACTTACTTCAGCTGGTCGGCGGTGTAGTAGCCCGAACCGATGAGGACTTCCTCGTAGTTCGTGACATCGACCGAGATCGGTTCCAGCAGGTAGGACGGCACGACCTTGACCCCGTTGTCATAGGTGGTGGTGTCGTTGATCTCGGGCTCGCCGCCCGAGAGGATCGCGTCCACCATGCGGACGGTGACGCCGGCGAGGGCGCGGGTGTCCTTGAAGACGGTGGAATACTGTTCGCCCGCGATCATCGACTTGACCGAGGGAACCTCGGCGTCCTGACCGGTGACGATGGGCATCGGCAGGTCGCCCGAGCCGTAGCCCACGCCCTTGACCGACGACAGGATGCCGATCGACAGCCCGTCATAGGGCGACAGCGCGCCGTGAAGCTGCTTGTCGCCGTAGTTGGCGGAGAGCAGGTTGTCCATCCGGGCCTGCGCCACGGCGCCGTCCCAGCGCAGCGTGCCGACCACGTCCATGCCCATCTGGCCCGAGGGGATGACGATGTCGCCCGAGTCGATCAGCGGCTGAAGGACCGACATCGCGCCGTTGTAGAAGAAGAAGGCGTTGTTGTCGTCCGGCGAGCCGCCGAAGAGTTCGACATTGTGCGGCTTCACGTCGGGGAAGCGTTCCTTCAGGCCCTTCACCAGCGATTCCGCCTGCTGGACGCCGACCTTGAAGTTGTCGAAGGTGGCATAGTAGTCGACCGAGCCGCTGTCGCGGATCAGGCGGTCATAGGCGATGACCTTGATGCCTGCGGCGGCCGCGTTGTCCAGCGCGTTCGACAGCGTGGTGCCGTCGATGGCCGCGATCACAAGGACGTTGACGCCCTTGGTGATCATGTTCTCGACCTGTGCGAGCTGGGTCGGGATGTCGTCTTCGGCATATTGCAGATCGGTGGCATAGCCCGCAGCCTGGAACTGTTCGACCATCGAGTTGCCGTCGGAAATCCAGCGCGCCGAGGACTGGGTCGGCATGGCGATGCCGATGGTGCCCTTGTCCTGTGCGAAGACCGGTGCGCCGACGCCGACCATGGATGCGGCAGTGGCAAGCGCGAGAAGCGCCCTTCTGGAAAGTGTCATGATGTCCTCCCTCGCCGTGATGCGCCACGGCCCGTTGGCGGCCCTTCGTCCCGGTTGGCACCCGGGTTGGCCGTGGGGCGCAGGGTTGCAACGGCATTCCATATCAGTCAAAGAATGTTTTGTGATGTAGATATGGCAGAAACGTTATGTCGGAATCGGATGTCCTGCTGCGGCGCGGGTTGAAGCTGTCGCATTTGCGGCTGATGGCGGCCTTGGCCGAGGCGGGTCAGCTTGGCCTTGCGGCGGATCGGCTGGGGATCGCGCAGCCCGCCGCCTCGCGCCTTTTGGCCGAGGTGGAGCGGATCACGGGCCAGCCTGTGCATCTGCGCACGGGGCGGGGGATCACGCTGACGCCGATGGGTGAAGCCTTGGCGCGTCGGGCCGGGCGCGTGCTGATGGAGTTGCGCGATGCGGGCCGCGAGATGGCGGAACTGGCGGGGGGCGGGTCGGGGCATGTGCGGATCGGATCGGTGACGGGGCCTGCGTTGGACCGGGTGCTGCCCGCGCTGCGCACGGCGCGGCTGGCGCTGCCGGAGGTTTCGGCCGAGGTGGTGGTCGCGCCGTCGGACCTGCTGGGCCAGCAGTTGCTGACCGGGCGGCTGGATTTCGCGCTGGGCCGGATGCCGGGGGGCATGGAAGGGGAGCTGACACTGACCGATGCCGTCGGGGTGGAACCGGTCGCGCTGATGGTGCGGCGGGGGCATCGGCTGGCCACGGCGGGGCGGATCGATCCAACGGACCTGATGGATTTCGACTGGGTGATGCCGGGGCCGGAGGCCCTGTTGACGCAGGCGGTGATGGGGCGGCTGATGGAGCTGGGCCTGCCGCAGCCGCCGCAGCGGCTGGCGACGGCCTCCTTCCTGCTGACGCTGGCGCTGATCCAGCAGTCGAACGCCATTGCACCCTTGGCGCGGGCGGTCTGCGACCGCTTTGCCGGAGCGGGATCGCCCTATGTGATTCTGCCCGTCGATCTGGGGATCGTGGTGGAGCCGTTCGGCCTGTTGATGCGGCGGGACGCGATCCTGACGCCGGTCGCGGCGCGGCTGGCGGCGATGGTGCTGGCGCAGGGTGCGGATTAGGCTGCGCCTAAGCCACGCGGCGGAACATCCTGCTTTCCTTGGGCCGCGTGGTGGAGGATGGTCGAGCGGCGCGGCAGCTGGGTCACGGCCATTTCGGCCGATTGGCTTTGCTGTCCTTGGAGGCTTGGATGACCGCACGCGACCCTGCCCTGCATGTGATCGAGGAATTGCGGGCCAATGTGGCGGTGCCCTTCGAACGCGCGCAGGCAATGCCGAAATCGGTCTATGTCTCGGCCGAGTTCGCAGAGGCCGAGGAGCGGCACATCTTCGCGCGGGATTGGCTTTGCGCGGGGCGGGCGGATGCGCTGAAGGGCCCCGGCGATTACCTGACGATGGAGATTGCCGGGGAACCCGTGATCATCCTGCGGGATCGCGACGGGGCGCTGCGGGGTATGTCGAATGTCTGCCGCCACCGGATGAGCGTGCTTTTAGAAGGACGTGGCACGGTGCGCAGCATCGTCTGCCCCTATCACGCCTGGACCTACAATCTGGACGGCAGCTTGCGCGGGGCGCCCGCGATGACGGCGAACGAGACCTTCTGCAAGGAGGCGGTGGTCCTGCCCCCGATCCGGGTGGTGGATTGGCATGGCTGGATCATGGTGACGCTGAACCCTGATGCGCCCGATATCCACGCGCGGCTGCAGGATGTGGAGGCCTTGGTCGGCCATCTGGACATGGGCCAATATGCCGAGACCTTCCGCGAGGAGTTCCGCTGGGCCACGAACTGGAAGGTGCTGGCCGAGAATTTCATGGAGAGCTATCACCTTCCCGCCTGTCATGCGGGCACGATCGGGGGGAGTTGCGATCTGGCGCTGATGGACTGTCCCGAGGGGACGGAAGCCTTCAACTACCACTGGATCGTGAAGAACGACCTCGTGCCGCTGGCCCTTGCCCATCCGTCCAACACCCGTCTGGAGGGGGATCAGCGGCGGATCACCTGGCTTCTGGCGATATACCCTGCCCTGCTGATCACCCTGACGCCGGGGTATTTCTGGTATCTTGCGCTGACGCCGGACGGGCCGGGGCATGTGAAGGTGTTGTTCGGCGGCGGCATGAGCGCGGAGTGGATGGCCGATTCCGATGCGCCTGCCCATCTGGCGGCAGTGAAGGCGCTGCTTGACGAGGTGCAGGTGGAGGACAAGGGCTGCACAGAACGGGTTTATCGCGGGCTTCTGGCGCGGATGTCGGCCCCCGGGCCCCTGAGCCATCTGGAACGGCCCAATTTCGAATTCGCCCAATACATCGCCCGGATGATGCCCGAGGCGTGACCCCCGAGCCACCGGGGGGGCCGCGTCCGGCCCCCCCGGACCCCCCCTTCCCCCTGATCCATCGGAAAGACGCCATGGCCCATATCCGCCACCGCAAGTTCAACACCAAGGACACCTATCCCGAACAGAAGCTGGACAATGACCTCGCCCAGGCTGTGGTCGCACGGGGGACCATGATCTTCCTGCGCGGCCAGTGCCCGCAGGACCTTGATACCGCGAAGAACATCGACAGCCACGACCCGGTGGAGCAGACCCATAAGGTGATGCAGAACATCCGCCAGTTGGTTGAGGAATGCGGAGGGAAGATGGAACATGTGACGAAGCTTGTCGTCTATCTGACCGATGTGCGCCACCGCGAGGCGGTTTATCGCACGATGGGCGAGTATATCCGGGGCGTGCATCCCGTCTGCACCGGGCTGGTCGTGGTGGCGCTTGCGCGCCCCGATTGGCTGGTGGAGATCGATGCCACGGCCGTGATCCCCGACTGAGCCGACCTGCATCGACCCCGGGGGCTGTCTGCCCCCGGACCCCCGAGGATATTTGAGGACAGAAGATGGACAGAGGCTTTTTCATCTTTTGTCTGGAAATATCCCACGGGGGTCCGGGGGTGTGAAACCCCCGGGGGCATTCACAGGAGATGACGCATGACCTTCTCGCTTCTTGCCCGCTGCCCCGAGACCGGGGCCTTCGGGATGGTGATCTCTTCCTCTTCCCCTGCCGTGGCGGCGCGCTGCGCCCATGCGCGAGCCGGGGTGGGGGTGGCGGCGACGCAGAACATCACCGATCCGGCGCTTGGGCCGCGGCTGCTTGACCGTCTCGCGGTGGGGGAGGAAGCGGCCGAGGCGATGGCGGCGGTGGTGGCCGGGGCGGCGCATATCGCGTACCGGCAGCTGATGGTGGTTGACGGGCAGGGCCGTGTGGCGAGCCATTGCGGGACGCGCATCCTTGGTCGTTGGGGTATTGCGGAAGGGGATGGCGTGATCGCCGGAGGCAATCTGCTGGCCCATGAGGGGGTGCCTGCGGCGATGGTGGCGGGGTTTCAGGCGGCGTCGGGCGCCTTGGGGGACCGGCTGATCGCCGCGCTGGTCGCGGGGCAGGAGGCGGGGGGTGAGGCGGGGCCTGTGCATTCGGCGGGGCTTTTGATGGTGGACCGGGAAAACTGGCCGGTGGCGGAACTGCGCTGCGACTGGTCTGACGAGGCGCGGCCCATCGAGGCGGTGGCGCGGGCTTGGGCCGTCTATGCGCCGCAGATGGCCGCCTATGTGCAGCGCGCGCGCGATCCGCGCGAGGCACCGTCCTATGGCGTTCCGGGGGAGGAATAGGGCCATCTCCCCTCCCTCCCTGCGGGCGGGGAGGGGTTGGGGGAGGCGTGCTTGGGCGCTGTAACGACGGCGCGGGGCTGCTCTGGGGGCTTTCGCAGGCGTGCAGGGCGGTCTAGCCTTGGGGCATGCCGCTTCGCTTTACCCTTCGTCAGTTGGAATATCATGTCGCCGTCGCGGAATGCGGGTCGGTCGCTTTGGCGGCGGAGCGGTGCCATGTGTCATCCCCCTCGATCTCGGCGGCGATCGCGCAGCTGGAGCAGGAATTCGGTCTGCAATTGTTCGTCCGTCGCCATGCGCAGGGCCTGTCGCTGACCGAAGGGGGGCGGCAATTCACCGAGGCGGCGCGGGCGGTGCTGGCAGCGGGGGCGGCGCTGGGCGACCGGGCTGCGGAATTGACCGGGCAGGTGCGCGGGCCGCTGGCGGTGGGCTGCCTGCTGACCTTCGCGCAGGTGGTGCTGCCGCGTCTGCGGCGCAGTTTTGCCGAAGCGCATCCGGAGGTGGAGTTCCGCCAGTCGGAACATGACCATGCCGGGCTGATCGAGGCGCTGCGCCGTGCCACGCTGGATGCGGCGCTGAGCTATGATCTGGAGGTTCCCAGCGATCTGGACTTCCTGCCGCTGCTGTCGCTGCCGCCCTATGCCCTGCTGCCTGAGGGGCATGCGCTGGCCGCGCGGGAGGCGGTGACGGCGGGCGATCTGGCAGGGTTGCCGATGGTGCTGCTCGATCTGCCCTACAGCGCGGAGTATTTCCTGTCCTTCTTCGCCGAATCCGGGCTACGGCCGCAGATTGCCGAGCGGACGCGGGACATGGGGGTGATGCGGGCGATGGTGGCCAATGGTTTCGGCTATTCCATCGCCAATATCCGGCTGGGGTCCGACCGGGCGCCGGATGGGCGGCGGGTGGTCTTTGTTCCGCTGAAGACGGCCCGGGCGCCGATGCGGATGGGATTGATCCTGCCCAAGGGCGCACCCTTGCGGCGGGCGGTGGCGGCTTTCGCGGATCATTGCCGCGCCACGGTGACCGAGGCGATGCTGCCGGGGATGGCGGGGCCGTGGCCCGAGGGGCTTGACCCGTGACGGGGCGTGGCTAGATGGCGCGCATGACCCCGCAGAACCCCCTTGCCGCCCTGATCGTGTCGCATGGCCAGCCGTCGGACCCTGGTCCGGCAGCGGCGGAGATGGCCTTTCTGGCCGCCAAGGTGCAGTCGCTGATGCCTGAGGCGCGGGTGGTGGCGGCGACGCTGGCAGAGGACGGGGCCATGGCGCGGGCGGTGGCGCTGCTGGGGCCGGATCTGCGCGTCTATCCCATGTTCATGGCGGGAGGGTGGTTCACCCGGACCCATCTGCCGGAGCGTCTGGCCGAAGCGGGTGCGCCGGGGGCGCGGGTGCTGGCGCCTTTTGGGTTGGACGGGGCGGTGCAGGCGCTGGCCGTGACGGTGGCGCGGGAGGCGGCGGCGCGGCTTGGCCGTGCGCCTGCCGATCTGCCCGTGTTGCTGGCGGCGCATGGCAGTTTCCGCAGCCCAGCCCCGGCCGAGGTGGCCGAGGCGGTGGCCGCGAAGCTGCGGATGGAGGGCGGGTTCACACGGGTGGAGGCGGCCTTCATAGACCAGTCACCCCGGATCGTGGAGGCGGCGGCGGGGTACCCCGACGGCGCGCTGGTGCTGCCGTTCTTCGCGGCGCGGGGGGGGCATGTGGTGGATGATCTTCCGCAGGCGCTGAACGAGGCGGGGTTCCTGGGGACGGTGCTGCCCCCCCTGGGGCTGGACCCGCGGGTGCCGGGGCTGATCCGGCGGGCGCTGCGCGCGGCGGTCTGATCCGGCTTTCAGGCGGCGAGGCGATCGCGTTCGGCCTGCAGGGCAGTGCGGGTGGCCTGCCAGACGGCGGGAAGGCCCGCGATGCAGTGGCGGGCAGTTTCGGCATCCCCGGCCTGCAGCGCAGCCTCGGTGCGGATGAGGGCGGCGCGGAGGTGGACGGTTCCGAACGTGCCTGAGGTTCCGGCCAGCTGATGGCAGGTCTGGGCGAGGAGCGGGGCGTCCTCTTCGGCATCCCCGGCCCCAAGACGCTCCATAGCGCGGTCGCCATCCTCGATCAGCCGCTGGAGCAGGTTCTGGGCCGTGGGCTGGCCGATATGGCGGATGAGGTCGGCCAGCGTGGCATGATCGAGCAGGGCGGCGGTTTCGGGCGCGGGGGCGGACGCGGGCGCGTCGGGCAGATGGCCCGCCACGGCGCGCAGGAGCGCATCCTGCCCGATGGGTTTGGCCAGCGTCGCCTCCATCCCCGCCTCGAGGAATCGGACACGTTCGGCGGGCAGCGCATGGGCCGTGAGGGCGTAGATGCGCGTCCGCGCAGAGGGGCCGCCGCCGTCGCGGATCGCGCGGGTGGCACTGATGCCGTCCATGCGGGGCATGGAGATATCCATCAGGATCAGGTCGAAGGCGGTTTCGCCCGCGCGTGCGACGCCTTCGATGCCATCGGCGGCCTCGGTGACGTGGTGACCGCCGGCCTCTAGGAAGCGGCGCAGGAGGAGGCGGTTGATGGCGTTGTCCTCGACAAGGAGGATGGATTGCGGGGGAACGTCCGGTGCCCTTGCGGCGAGCGCGGGCAGGGCGGGCGCCGCAAGGGCCGAAGTGCCAGGGGCGGGCGGCAACGGCAGGCGCAGCCAGAAGAGGCTGCCTTCGCCCGGTTCGCTTTCCGCGCCAAGATCGCCACCCATCGCCCGGGCGAGACGGCGGGCGATGGCAAGGCCCAACCCGGTGCCGCCGGTTTCGCGGCGATAACTTGCGTCGAGTGTGACGAAGGGTTCGAAGATGCGGGCAAGATCCTCTTCGTTGATCCCGATGCCGGTGTCGATCACACGGATCTCGACCTGATCGCCGGGGCCGGGGAGACGTTCGGCCTCGACCGTGACAGTGCCGTTGCGGGTGAACTTCACCGCATTGCCGATGAGGTTGAGAAGGATCTGCCGCAACCGACCGGGATCGCCGCTGACCGGGCCAACCGGTCCGGCGGGTTGCTGGGCGGCCAGATCATTGCCCGCACTGGCGGCGAGGCCGGCCTGATTGGCGAGGCATTCCTCGATCAGCGCCTCGAGGTCGAAGGGCGTGGCGACGGGGGGCGAGGGCGGGGGCTCGGCCTCGGCACGCGAGACGTCTAGGACCGAGTTCACGTGACCAAGGAGGATGTCGCCAGAGCTTTGCATCACGGTCATGAGTTCGACTTGCGCGGGGCTGAGGCCCGTTTGGCGCATCAGATCCATCGAGCCGATCAGGCCGTTGAGGGGCGTGCGCATCTCGTGGCTCATCACGGCGAGGAAATCGGCCTTGGCCTTTTCGCCTGCCAGCGCCCGGTCGCGGGCCTGAAGGAGATCGGCCTCGGCGCGGCGGCGTTCCGAGATGTCGCGCACGAAGGCGACGATCAGGCCGCCGCTTTCCATGCCCGCGCGGGCAAGGGTGACTTCGGCGGGAAAGACATGGCCATCGGCGCGCAGGGCATCGATCTCGATCCGGAGGGGTGCCACGCGGGTGGCCGGATTGCCGAGCGCCGCCGCGAGGGCCTGCCCTTGCGGGCAAGCGGGGCGGTTCACGAAGAGGCGTTCAAGCGCGCTCTGCCCGATCGCCTGCGCGGCAGGCAGGGCGAAGATCGCCTCGGCGGCGGGGTTGAAATCACGGATGTGACCTGTGTCATCGGTCACGATGATGGCATCGGCAGAGGTGGCGAAGATCGTCGAAAGGCGGTCGCCGGTCTGACGCAGTGCTTCGCCCTGCGCCTCGGCGCGGCGGAACTGGCGGCCGAGGATGATCGCCGCCGCTGCGAGCAGCGCCATGAAGGCGCCGGTCACCGCCGCAAGGCGGATCAGCGTGTCGGCGATAGAGGTGCGGTTGAGGTCGGAGCGTTCGGCGAAATCGGACAGGGCGTTCAGCGTCATGCGGCGGACGGCAGCGCGCAGGTCATCGAGCGGGGCGCCGACCTGATCGAGCCCGGCCAAGAGGATCTGGTCCGAGGAGTCGATGAGGGTGACGGTATTGGCTAGATAATCGCGCAGGGCGCGGTGGTCGGCGGCGTTTTCCGGCGCGGCTAGGAGCGGGGCGTAGATGCCGCTTTCCTCGAGCACGGAGGCGCGGCTGTAGAGGACGTTGAACCAGCGGCGCACCTCTTCGAGTTCTGCCACGCCGGGATTCTCGCGGGCGGCAAGGAAGGCGGCCTTCAGGCGCAGCACCTCTACCTCGGTCTGCATCATGGCCCAGAGGCCATTGTCGGAATTGGCGCGTTCCAGCGCCTGAAGCCGCGTGTGGACGTCCTGCACAAGCACGGGGATCGTGCCGATGAACAGCGCGGCGAGGGTGATGAGCAGGCCGATCCTGATCCGTCTTGTCCAAAGTCGCAGCATGCGGCGCGGCTTTCCCTGTCGTTTCGTTGTTCCGACATGTTAACGCTAGGGCAGAAGGGCCTTGCGTTCCATGCCCTTCTGAGCGGAATGATAGTTGCACTGTATGCGTCGAAAAGGATTGTTTACGAGAGATCGTGCAGCCTTTGGGCGAATAAGGAAGGACGGCGGATGCGGCTTTTGCTTGCCGATGACCATGACCTCGTGCGCGAGACGCTGGCCGCCTATCTGGTGGCGGAAGGCTTCACCGAAGTGCGGACGGTGGCCACGCTGCCTGCCGCGCTGGAGGCGCTGGCAGCCGGGTCGGGGTTCGACCTGATCCTGCTAGATTACAACATGCCCGGGATGAACGGTCTGGAAGGGCTGGCACAGGCACGGGCGGCCGCCCCGGGTGTGCCGGTGGCGATCATCTCGGGGACGACGCAGCGCGATCTGGCGGAGGCGGCCTTGCAGGCCGGGGCGGCGGGGTTCATCCCCAAGACGCTCGCCTCGCGCGCGATGGTGGCGGCGGTCCATCTCATGGCGGCGGGGGATGTTTTCGCGCCGATCTCGCTTTTGATGCAGCAGCCCGAGATCGCGGAGGCGCTGGCGTCATTGACCCGACGCGAGATGGACGTGCTGAAGGGCATCTGCGCAGGCAAGGCGAATAAGGAGATCGCGCGCGATCTGGACCTGCAAGAGGTCACGGTGAAGCTGCATGTCAAGACGCTGAGCCGGAAGCTGGGTGCGAAGAACCGCACCCATGCGGCGATGATCGCGCGGGATGCAGGGCTAAGCGGGTAGGGGGCGGAATTTGCCGCAAAGTCCGCGGCGACTTCTGACGCAGAAATCGCTCCGGGCGCGGATCGTTGCGTTCTTGGGGTAGGAATTTGCGTCAAACTCCGGCGCGGAGTTTGTGACAAACTCCGCTTATACGGTGTGGAGATAGAGGTCGTAGTCGACCTCGCTCACCGTGCGGGCGACGCGGGCATATTCGGCGGCCTTGATGGCGGTGAAGGTGCGGTGCATGTCTTCGCCGAGGGCCTCTTGCAAGAAGGCGGAGCCTTGTGCCGCCGCGATAGCGGAGCGCCAGTCGACGGGGATCGGCGGGGCATCCTGCGCGTCGGCATAGCCGTTTCCGGTGGTCTCGGGGCCTGGATCGATGCGGTGCTTCAGCCCGTGACGGATGCCTGCCAGCACGGTGGTCGCCACGAGATAGGGGTTGGCATCCACGCCTGCGGGGCGATGTTCGATGCGGCGGGCCTTGATGTCGCCCGCCGGGATGCGCAGCGCGACGGAGCGGTTGTTCACCCCCCATGTTGGGCTGACGGGGGCATAGCTTTGCGCCGCGAAGCGCCGCCAAGAATTGGCATGAGGGGCGAAGACCAGCATCGATTCGCCCATCGTCGCGCGCAGTCCCCCGAGAGCATGGAGGAGGGTGGGGTTCCACTGGCCTTCGCGTTCCTCGACGAAGACATTCTTCCCCGCGCCGTCCATCAGCGACACATGGAAATGCATGCCAGAGCCTGCGTAGTTTTCGACGGGCTTCGCCATGAAGCAGGCGGTGACGCCGTGCTGGCGGGCCTGCAGGCGGACGATGCGCTTTAGGCGCATCAGGTCATCGGCGGCCTGCATCACGTCGGTGCGATAATGCAGCGTCAGTTCGTACTGGCCCGGGGCATATTCCGAGATCATCGTCTCGGCCTTGATCCCCGCCTTCTCGGCGGCGGCGTAGATGTCGCTGAACAGGGGCAGCATGCCGTGCAGGTGATCTACGGAGTAGACCTCGGTCTTGTGGGAGCCGCGGCCGTCAAGCACGTCGCGGGCGGGCTGGACCTTGCCGTCGGGGCCGCGGTCATTGGAGAGGAGGAAGAATTCAAGCTCGAAAGCCCCTGCTGGGTGCAGGCCTTCGGCCGCCAGCGCGTCCACCTGACGGCGCAGCGCATGGCGGGGGTCGGAGGTCATGGGGTTGCCATCGAGATCGTACATCGAGAGCAGCAGTTCCCCCCGCGCGGGCTTGGTCGCGTGGAGTGGGATGAGGCTGCGGGGGATCGGCCAGGCGCGGAGGTCGCCATCGCCCTGATCCCAGATCAGCCCGGTTTCGTGGACATCCTCGCCGCAGATATCGAGGCCGAGGATGGAAATGGGGAGGTGGCGGCCATTGTTGTAAAGCGACAGGAGTTCGTGGCGCCGGATGATCTTGCCGCGCCCGATCCCGTTCGAATCGTGCAGGACGATGTCGAAGGCTTCGATGTCGGGATGGGCGGTGAGGAAGGCTTCGGCCTCGGCCGGGGTGGAGCCGGAGGGGCTGTGATGGGTCATTTATACGGTCTCGGCGAAGAGGTCGATGAGGATCGCATCGAAGGCGGCGATTAGGCGGTCGATCTGGCGGTCGGCGGTGGCGGGGCTGACCAGCATCATGTTGTGGAACGGCGCGATCAGGCAGCCGCGGTTCAGGAGCGCGGTGTGAACGGCGGCCTCGACCTGTGGCTGGTGGGCGTGATGCGCTTCGGACCCGTTCTTCAGGGGGCCGGGGGCGCAGATGAATTCCACCCGCGCGCCGACGCGGACGACATGCCAAGGGGCCTTGTGCTTTGTGATCACCTTGGCGAGGCCTGAGGCGAGGCGTTCTGCGCCTGCTTCCATATGCGCGTAGTTTTCAGGGGTCATCACGCCGCCCAAGGTGGCGGTGAGGCAGGCGAATTGCATTGGGTTTGCCGACAGCGTGGTGCCCATGCCGGAATGGCCGGGTTCGCGCGTGGCGTTGTAGGCGGCGAAGCGGTCGGCGACGGCGGGCCGCATGCCCCAGACGGCGGTGGGCAGGCCGCCCGCCACACATTTGCCGACGACGAACATGTCGGGATCGAGGCCGTGGACGGCGGTGTAGCCGCCAAGGCCGGAGGAGATGGTATGCGTCTCGTCGATGATGAGGAGCGCGCCGTATTGCGTGGCGAGGTTGCGCAGGCCGGCGTGGAAGCCCGGTTCGGGCAGGACCATGCAGGAATTGGTCATCACCGGTTCGGTGAGGATGGCGGCGATCTCGCCCGTCTTCAGCGCGGTTTCGACGGCGGCGAGGTCGTTGAATTCGACGACCGTCGCGGCCTTGGTCAGGTCCTGCACTTGGCCGACGAGGCCCGCGCGGTTGACGGTGGTGCCGTTCGCAAGTTCGACCATCGTGTCGTCAAGCGTGCCGTGGTAGCAGCCGTTGAAGACAAGGACCTTGGGTCGCCCGGTCACCGCGCGGGCGACGCGGAGGGAGAAGCGGTTGGCATCGGTGGCGGTGGTGGCGATCTGCCAGCGGAAGGTGCCGAAGCGTTCGGTGAGAAGGCGCCCTGCCTCCATCGCGGCCTCGGTCGGCAGCATGTAGGTCAGGCCGCGGGCGGCCTGCGCCTTGATCGCCTGTGCCACGGGGGCGGGGGAATGGCCGAACATGGAGCCGGTGTCGCCCAGACAGAAGTCGTCGATCCGGTGGCCGTCGATATCGGTGAGTTTCGCGCCCTGCGCCTTGGCCACCAGCGGCAGGTGGGGCATGGGCCAGTCGGCCATCCAGTGCATCGGCACGCCGTTCAGCCAATGGCCCGCGCCTGTTTTCAGTGCCTCTGCCGCCTTGGGGCGGGAGGCGGCGTAGCGGGCGGCCTCGCGTTTTGCGATGGTCTCAAGGCGGGGGCGGGGGATGCCGGCGATTATGTCGGTCATGGGGTCGGGTCCGTATGGGATGTATTTCCGCTTATGGCGTGGAATTTGATCAAATGCAAATGGTGCCAAGCGGAGCGCCGCGCGAAGGGCGCGGCGCAAGCCTTTTGTCTCGCCTGCGCGCTTCGCGCTCCGGCTCGGCGGCGGGGGCGCTTCGCCCCCCGCACCCCCAGAGAGTATTTTCTCCAAGATGAAGGGGGCAGGGGAGGGCGCGGTTCAGGAGGTGACGCGGATCTCGATGAGGCGGGGGCCGGTATGGGGCTGGGCGAGGGCGTCGTGCAGGGCGGCAGGGTCTTCGGGGACGCTTTGGAAGCTTAGGTCGCAGGCGGCGGCGAAGGGGGCGAGGTTGAGGGGGCTGGGGGTGCAGCCGATGATTTCGGTCTGCGCGTCGCGCATGGCTTCGGCAATCTCGCGGTAGCTGGCGTTGTTCCAGACGAGGAAGGTGAGGGGGAGTGCCTCATCCACCGCGACTCGCAGTTCGGCGGGGTCGAATTGCAACCCGCCATCGCCGATCAGGCAGATCGTGGGCGTGCCGGGATTGGCGATGGCTGCGCCGATGGCGGCACCCGGGCCGAAGCCGAGCGCGCCAAAGCCGGTGGCGGCGTTGAACCAGCCGCCGGGGCGGTCGTGGTCGTAAAAGAGGTTGGCGGCGTAGACGGGTTGGGTGCTGTCGCCCACGATCTGTGCGCCGGGGATGGCGTTACGGATCGCCTCGACCATCGCCAGTTGGGCGGGCATGGAGGGGTGGAGTTGGCCGAGTTCCGCGCGGGCCTGTGCGCGCGCGGTGGCGGCGCGGGCGGGGCCTTGGGCCTGTTTCGGGGTGAGATGGGGGAGGAGGGCTGTCAGGGTTGCGGCGGTCTCGGCCTGTAGGGTGAGCGCGGCGGGGTGACGGGCGAGTTGGGCCGCGCAGACATCGACGCGGATCATCGCAGAGAGATCGGGGAAGCCGCCCCGGACATACATGTCGTAATCCGTGGGGCCGAGTTCGGTGCCGAGCGCGAGTATCTGGTCAGAGGCGCGGATGAGGTCGCGCGGGGCGTCGAGCGAGGGGGAGGCGGGCACGCCGAGCGGGTGGGCGTGCAGCATGCCGCGTGCGTTGACAGTGAGGATCACGGGCGCGTCGAGGGTTTCGGCAAGCTGGCGCAAGGCCGTGTCGCAGCCGCGCGAGCCGCCACCGGCGAGGATCACGGGGCGTTGGGCGGCGTTGAGGAGGCGCGCAGCCTTGGCGACTTGGTCAGGGTCGGGGCCCGGGCGTTTGGGCTGGGGCGCGCGGGGGCCCTCAGGGGCGGCCAGCGGCATCACGTCGGTCGGAATTTCGATATGGACCGGGCCGGGGCGGCCGGTGAGGAGATGGGCAAAGGCGCGGTCGAGCAGGGGTTCGAGGTCGGCGGGGTCTTCCAGCCGTTCCGTGGGGCAGAGGGGGCGGACCATCGACGCCTGATCGGGCAGTTCGTGGAGAAGGCCGAGCCCCTTGCCGAGCGAGGCGCGGCGGTTGACGCCGGAGATGACGAGGATCGGCACAGAGTCGGCCTTGGCCTGCCCCATGGCGGTGAGGGCGTTGAGCAGGCCCGGGCCGGTGATGACGAAGGCCACGCCGGGTTTGCCGGACGCGCGCGCATAGCCGTCGGCCATGAAGGCCGCGCCCTGTTCGTGGCGGGGGGTGACGTGGCGGATGCCGCCGCCGGCGAGGCCACGGTAAAGTTCAATCGTGTGGACCCCGGGGATGCCGAAGACCACCTCCACGCCCCGCGCTTTCAGCCCGTCGACGAGGGCCTGTCCGACCGTCCTCATGCTGCGATCCTCCGCCCGGCGGCGAAGCTGGCGATGCGGCTGCATGCCTCGGCGATCCGGTCGTCGGGTTGGGTGAGCGAGAGGCGCAGCCAGCCCGCCAGCGCGGTGCCGAAGCTTTCGCCGGGCATGGTGGCGACCTTCGCCTCGGCCAGAAGGGCGCGGGCGAAGGCGTCGCCCGTCATGCCCGTCGCGCGGATGTCGAGGAGGGCGAACATGCCCGCTTGCGGCATGTGGACCTTGAGGCCCGCCACACCGTCGAGCCGGTCGCGGATCAGCGTGGCGCGGCGCTGGAAGCGGGCCATCATCTCACCCGCGACGGGGGAGGGGGCGGAGACGGCGGCGGCGGTCATGTCGGCGATGAAGGGCTGACTGCCGAAGAGCATCGTTTCCGAAAGGGGCAGGAGATGCGCGCAGAAGTCGGCCGGGCCGACGCACCAGCCGGAGCGGAAGCCGGGCGCGGCGTGGGATTTGGAGATGGAGGAGGCGATGATGACGCGATCGGCGAATTCGGGCAGGTCGAGCGGGGAGGCGAAGGTCACGCCGGGGAAGCAGAGATCCTCATAGACCTCGTCGCAGAGGACCCAGAGGTCATGGGCGGCGGCAAGTTGGCAAAGCGCGGTAAGGTCGTCACGGGTCAGGACCGCCCCGGTGGGGTTGTGCGGGCTGTTGAGGAAGAGGATGCGCGAGCGGGGCGTGATCCGGGCGGCGATATCGGCGGGCTGCATGCGGAAGCCCGCCTCGGGGTGGAGGGGCACGGGGATGACGGCGGCGCCGGTGGCGCGGATCAGACCTTCATAGGTGGCATACATGGGATCGCCGACCAGCACCTCGTCACCCTCTGTCACCAGCGTCTGGAGGATGGCGTAGAGCGTGGTCTGGGTGCCGGGCAGGCACATGACCTGATCCTTGCCGATGGGGCGGCCACGCCGCGCGCTGTAGCGGGCGGCCAGCGCCGCAACGAGGGCGGGTTCGCCGCGCCCGTTCGAATAGCCCGTGCGACCTGCGATCATGGCCTGATGCGCGGTTTCCATCAGGGCGGCGGGGGTGGGAACGTCCGGTTCACCGATGGTGAGTTCGATCACCGCCTCGCCTGCGGCCTGCATCCGCCGCGCGAGCGCATGGATTTCCCATTTCGCCCCGCCGAGGCCGGCGAGACGTTCAGTGACGGGGGCGTAGCGCATTCAGTCAGTCTTTCCTTCGGGATGATCGGGATAGGCCTCGGCCGGGAAGCGGATGCCGAGCAGGGTGGCCACGCCATCGAGCGCGATCCGCATCACCTCGCCCGGGGCGAAGCCGTCGGGGAGGGACCCGCCTTCGAGCCAGAGCCCGTCGATAAGGGCGTTGCAGGCGATGGCCTCGCGTCGGTCGCGTGTCGCGTCGGCAGGCCGAGGCAGGGCGGCGATGAGGGCCTGCAGACGGTCGCGGTAGCCCAGATAGGTGCTTTCGTGAATCTCATGCATCACCGGGTCGTTGCGGCCCAGATGCATGTAACCTGCCCAGACGCCGACGAGGAGCGGTGTCATCACGGGGGGGCGAAAGCTTGCCGCGACGAAGGCGGCAAGGCGGGCCACCGGATCGTCGGAGGGTTCGGCCTCGCAGGCGCGGATGGCCTCATGCGTCATCGCGTCCATGACCTGACGATAGGCGGCGTGTGTGAGTTCTTCCTTGGACTGGAAGTAGTGCCGGATCAGGCCGGGGGTTACGCCCGCGCGGGCGGCGATGGCGCGGACGGTGGCGGCTTCGGGTCCGCCTTCGGCAACGAGGGTCATGGCAGCGGCGATCAGGTCGTCGCGGCGTTTCTCTTCGCCTTCACGGCGATAGGGACGGCGCAGGGCTGGAGACGCCATGGCGGTGGCCTTTGCAATTATACGTTTGGATAATAAATTTCGACTCGCTACTTGGCAAGGGCGCGCAAGAATAGGATGTCACAGACAGGGGCCGGGCGCGAGGGTGCAATGCAGGGTCAGTGCGGGCGGGATTGTCCGCTGCCGGGGCGCAGGGCGCCGTCGCCCGAGGGGCTGCGGTCGGAGGGGGTGCGGGCCACGTCCTTGTGCACGATGACATCGGCCTGCGGATAGGTTTCGAGGATCTTGCGGCGCAAGCTCGCGCCGATGGCGTGGGCGTCGCGCAGGGTCTGGTCGCCGTCCAACTCGATATGGATGTTGACGAAGATGCGGCTGCCTGCGGTGCGGGTCTTGAGGTCGTGGAAGCCCCGCACGCCGGGCCAGTCGGCTGCAATGCGGCCGATGCCCGCGACGATGGCGGGATCGGCGCGGCGGTCCATCAGCGCGTCGAAGGCGCCCTTGCCGATCTTGATCGCGCCGAGGGCGAGCATGGCAGCGGCGCCGAGGGCCACGACGGAGTCGATGGAGGAGAGGCCGAAGCGGGACGACGCCCAGAGCGAGGCGATGGCACCGATATTGGGCAGGAGGTCGCCCAGATAATGCAGGCGGTCGGCGGCCACGACACGGCTGCCAGTACGGCGGGCGACACGGCCCTGCCACCAGACAAGGCCGAGGGTGAGGAGGATGGAGATGGCCATGGCCACCATCCCGAACCCTTCGGAGGCGAGGGTGACGGGGTCATCGGCCACGAGCCGCGCCACGGCCCCCCATGCGATGACGCCAGCGGCGATGATGATGAAGATGGCCTGTCCCAGCGCGGCAAGGTCTTCGGCGGAGGAATGGCCGAAGGCGTGATCCTCGTCGGCGGGTTTGGCGGCGTAGAAGATGGCGGCCATGGCGCCGAGGCTGACCATCAGGTCCATCGCGCTGTCCGCGAGCGAGGCGGCGATGGACAAGGCCCCGGTCTGGCCAAGGGCGTAGAGTTTTAGCCCGACGAGAACGGCGGCAACCGCGACCGAGGCGATGCCCGCCGACATGTTCATGCGCACGGATTGCGGTAGGGGCATGGGGCCTCCGACAGGCGGATGCGGCGGGGCTATCAAAGCGCGAGGGCGGCAATCAAGCGAAAGCGACTCGCAAGCAGGCTTATTCGATCACTTCTCCGGGCTGGACACCCCAGAGGGCCGATTTGCGCACCCAGCCGCGGTCGCCATCGACCGAGACGCGGCACCAGTCGGCATGGCATTCCTGCACCCAGCCCACGACATTGCGTTCCGCCTTGAACATGACCTCCGATTCGTCGGTGGGGCGGGCGTGGAATTCGGCCATGTCTTCGGCCACGAGGATGGAGCGAACGCCGGAGAGCAGGGCGTAATGCACCCAGCCGCCCACGCCTTCGGCATCTTCGACCCTGCGCCAATGTTCGAATTCCGCCGTGATCTTCAAGGGCATGCCAGAGCGGGTGAACACCCAGTCGATGCGATGGGTCAGGCCCGGGCCGCGGCGGGCGTTGCCTTCGCTGCCCTTCAGGCTGACGAAACGGGGAAGCGGCAAGTTGGTGACCGAGCCGCGGTTTGGGTCGCGCACGGGCTTTGGTGCGGCGGCAGCCGGGGCGGCGGC